>ENA-OQOA01000208-OQOA01000208.1-human-gut-metagenome-genome-assembly--contig:-NODE-208-length-30638-cov-5.567336_pt1 | contig 30638 bp, 25 predicted proteins | sample MGYA00242633_ERZ504888 | MGnify/ENA primary metagenome ERZ504888 (study PRJEB26092, sample SAMD00036372) | human gut metagenome | host: Homo sapiens | study: EMG produced TPA metagenomics assembly of...
ACCCCCCCTAAACACGACGATTCGGGGCTTTATGGAGCTTGAAATCGGTGGGAGCGGGCAATTTTCAGCGAAATTTTGCTGTTACTAAATTTATGACAGTACTCATATTTGCCATTTTTTGCCCACCGGGTACCGCTAGGGGCTAGTCGAAGCTCCCCTAAACAGCTGGGAATGCGCCGATCGTCAGCATATCTTGTATATGGATGGCTCAGCAAAAGAAGTTGCGGTGAAATAGGGATTGATTTGTGGCCATACGCCAAAAAACAGTCCCTATTCCACCGCAAGTGGTAAAGGTGCCCCTAGTGGATGGGCTGGTAGCGGGGGCAGTAGCTGATGGCGATGGCGTCGACGCCTACGTGGGTGGCGATGGTGCAGCCGATGGGGCCGGTGCCGGCGTCTACGTAGTCTTGGCCCGCGAGCGCTTGGCTGACGAGCTCGTGCTCCTCGGTGGCGCCGGTTGTGAGCACGCGCACGCTAGAGCCCGGGTGCTCGGCCAAAAATGCGAGGCAATCGGCCATGGTGTTGGCGACGATGCGCTTGGCGCCGCGGCCCTTTTTGATGGCCTTGATCTCGCCCGATTTCCACTCCGGCGAAACGGCCAGACGAATGTTGAGCATCTGCGTCAGCTGGCCAGCGAGCTTGGGCGCGCGGCCGTTCTTGACCAGGTTCTCGAGTGTGCGCGGAATCAGCAGCAGATGGGCGTCGGGCAGCGTCGCACGGATCTGCGCCTCGGTCTCGTCCAGGCTGCGGCCGTCCTCGCGCATGGCCAGCGCGTACTCCACCAGCAAACCCTCGGCGCCCGAACCGGTGCGCGAATCGATGCAGCGCACGTCGAGCTCGTGCGTTTCGGCCGTCAGGCTGGCGTTGGCGTAGCAGGCAGACCACTCGCTGCACAGCGAGATAAAGATGGCACTATCATGGCCGTCGGCGAGCACGCGGTCAAAGAGCGCCTTGAACTCGCCGGCGCTCGGCTGCGAGGTGTGCGGCAGCTGCTCGGAGCCGGCCATGCGCGCGACGTACTCCCCGGCGGTAATCTGCACCTGGTCGAGCAGATCCTCGCCCTCGATAATCACATGCAGCGGAATCACGTAAATGCCGAGCTCTTGGGCGCGGGCGGGGGAGATGTCCGACGTGGAGTCGGTTATGATGGCAAAAGACATAATTGCACCTTTCGTTGGAGCGCTTGCGCGCCGCCTTCTGAGAGCAAAGTGCGACAAGTATAGTAGAGTCGTTCCACATTACTAGGTTCAATTGTTGAATAGTCAACAGTTTGAAGTGTCGGTGTGGAAATCGTCAACTGGGGAAGAGGAATGCCGATGGGGGCGTTGGAGATAGGCAAACGGCCGGTCGTGCTGTTCGATTTTGACGGCACGGTGGCAGATACGGGCCGGGCGGTGATGACCTCGACGTGCAAGACGCTGGCTGCGCGCGGGTTTTCGGAGGCGCAGATGGGTGATCTGCGCCGCATGATCGGGCCGCCCCTGTGGAAGAGCTTTCACGACTTTTACGGCTTTTCCCGCGAGGAGTCGCTTGTGGTGGCCGACGAGTACCGTGCTTTTTTTGATGAGCTGGGACCGGAGGAGTATCCCGTGTTCGACGGGGTCCCCGAGTTTCTGGATGGGTTGGCCGCCCGGGGCAAGCGTATGGCCGTGGCGACGTCGCGCATGGAGGCAAAGTGCATCGATATGGTACGTGAGCTCGGGCTTTCTCAGTTTGAGGCGGTGGTCGGCATGAATCCGTCGCAGGGGCGCGAGACCAAGGCCGATTCGGTTCGCGATGCCCTGGCGGCGCTCGGCGCGACGGCGGGCGATGCCGTGATGATCGGCGATCGCTTTAACGACGTGGAAGGCGCGCACGCGATGAGCGTGCCGTGCATCGGCATTTATTCGGGTGCGGCGGCGCCGGGGGAGCACGAGGCAGCGGGCGCCGATGCGGTGGTGCACTCGGTGGCCGAGCTTGCTAAACTTTTCGCTATCTAATGACGTGATGTGAGGGGCGGGCACGCTCGCCGCTCATTGCTAAGGAGGTCGTCCATGAATCAGGTGGAGCAGAGCGTTGCCGAGTATGTCGACGAGGTCTGGGAGGATGTCGTCGCCGATATCGAGCAGCTGGTGAGTTATCCGTCCGTGGCAGTTTCTGCTGATGCAGAGCCCGGTGCGCCGTTTGGCCGCCCGGTTCGTGATGCGCTCGATTGCGCGCTCGGCATCGCGCAAAAGCTCGGCTACCAGACGAGCGATGACGAGGGTTATGTGGGCATTGCCGATATCCCGGGCCGCGGCGATAAGCAGCTTGCGACTATCTGTCATGTGGACGTGGTGCCCGCAGGCCCCGGCTGGAACACCGACCCGTTTGCGATGGAGCGTCGCGAGGGCTGGCTGCTCGGCCGCGGCGTGATCGACGACAAGGGTCCGGCCGTGCTGTCGCTCTACGCCGGCGCCTACCTGCTCAAGCACGGCATCGTTCCGCGCTACACCTTCCGCGCGCTGCTGGGCTGCGATGAGGAAGTGGGCATGTCCGACGTTCACCATTATCTGGAGAACTACGCGAATCCTGACTTTCTGTTTACGCCCGATGCCGAGTTCCCGGTCTGCAATGCCGAGAAGGGCCAGTTTGGGGCGACGTTCGTGAGCCCCAAGATCGACGGCGGGCGCATCGTGTCGTGGAGCGGCTCCGAGGCGAGCAATGCCATTCCGTCGCAGTCCATCTGCGAGCTTGCAATTGCCGCCGATGAGCTGCCGGCGCCCGTTGAGAACGTCGACCGCCTGGAGATCACGGCGCTTGATAACGGGCATGCGCAGATTTTCGCCCACGGTATTGGCGGCCACGCTTCGATGCCTGAGGGCACCATCAACGCCGTCGGCCTGATCGTGTCGTATCTGCGCGAGGCCGAGGACGCGTTTGGTGCACGCGATGAGCGCCTGCTGACGCCTGCCGAGCACGAGTTCGTCAAGTTCCTGGCCTTTGTGCATGCGGATGCCTATGGCCGCGGCCTGGGTATCGATGCGACGAGTCCGGCGTTTGGCCCGCTTACCTGCAACGCTGGCGTCATTCGCGTGGCGGATGGCCATATTGAGCAGGTCATCGACGTGCGCTTCCCCGACAGCACGAGTGCCGATACCATCCGCGAGCAGCTCGACCCGCTCGTGGGGCGCTTTGGCGTGACGTGTCGTGTGGGTCGTGCAAAGGTGCCGTTCTCGGTCTCTGCCGACGATCCGGCCGTGAAGGCGCTTATCGATACCTATAACGAGTTCACGGGCAAGCATGCCGAGCCCTTTGCCATGGGCGGCGGCACGTATGCGCGCAACTTTGCCCGCGCCGTCTCGTTTGGCCCAGAGGAGACCGGCCTGGAGCTGCCCGCATGGGGCGGCCAGATGCACGGCCCCAACGAGTGCGCCAACGAGGAGCAGCTCAAGCAAGCACTCAAGATCTATATCGTGGCAATCCTTCGTCTAAACGAACTGGAGCTTTAAGGTTACGCGGTTTCCTAATCTAAGTTGCGGTGGAATAGTTCCTAGAATGGGCCATTTGATGGCCAAACAGGAATTATTTCACCGCAACTTCGTTTTTATTGGTGTAAAAGGCGGGTCATGCTTGGTGGTGAATTTGTTATTCGTTTGTAAAGCCGAGCCGCGCTTGCGGTAAGGGTCTATCAGATGCCCGTAAGAAACCGCAGTTGGCGCGAGCGCTGCCCGGTCGGGGCCGTATCTTTCCAAACAGCAAAGCGGGCAGGGTGCCCGCGATTCGCATGTATGAAAGGAAGATCATGCTCGATCAGGCTTATTCTCGTCGTCAGTTCCTCGGCCTCGCTGGTGGTCTTGCCAGCATCGTCGGCCTCGGCCTCGTTGGCTGCGGTGGCGCAGGCGCTTCCAACGCTGCCGACAAGGGTAGCGCCGCTGCTGCCGAGTCCGTCTCCGGCGAGGTGACCTACGACGGTGCCTCTTCGTTCCAGGCTCTCGTCGAGGCCGCTGCCGAGAAGTTCATGGATGCCAACCCGGACGTCTCCGTCTCCGGCTCGGGCAACGGTTCGGGCAAGGGCCTGACCGCTGTCGCCGCCGGTACCGTTACCATCGGTAACTCCGACGTCTTCGCCGAGACCAAGCTCGAGGCCGACCAGGTCAAGAACCTCGTCGACCACGAGGTCGCCGTCGTGGGCATGGGTCCCGTCGTCTCCAAGAACGTGACGGTCGACGACCTGTCCCTCGAGCAGCTCAAGGGCATCTTCTCCGGCCAGATCACCAACTGGAAGGAGGTCGGCGGCGACGACGCTACTATCGTCGTTCTCAACCGCAAGGCCGGCTCCGGTACCCGCGCCACCTTCGAGGCTGCCGTCTTTGGCGACGAGGCTGTCGACTTTAAGGGCGACGCCGAGCTCGACAAGTCCGGCGATGTCCAGACTCAGATGGGCAGCACCGACAACGCCATCTCCTACCTGGACTTCTCGCACTTCGATGACTCCAAGTTCAACGCCATCAAGGTCGAGGGCGTGGAGCCCAAGAGCGCAAACGTCACCGACGACTCCTTTAAGATCTGGGCTACCGAGCACATGTACTGCGCTAAGGACGCCGACGAGGCCACCAAGGCCTTCCTGGAGTTCATGCTTTCCGACGACGTCCAGGGCAAGCTCGTCGAGGAGCAGGGCTTCATCCCCGTCTCTGCCATGAAGGTCGTCAAGGACGCCAGCGGCAAGGTTTCTGCTAAATAAGTAATCGCCCCGGAAAGGTTTGCAATGGCAAAGCAACTGCCAAAGCGCGACCTTGAGAACGTGGGCCTGGGCGTCACGGGTGCGTGCGTAGCGCTCGTGACGCTTGTCGTTGCCGCGCTCATCTTTATGGTCGCCCAAAAGGGCCTCTCGGCTTTTCTCAAGGACGGCGTTTCGGTCGTCGAGTTCTTTACCGGCACCAAGTGGGACCTGGCCAACACGGCTAAAAACGGCCTGCCCTATACCGGCGCCCTGCCCCTGATCGTCACCTCGTTTGCGGTCATGGTGCTCTCCACGCTCATCGCGCTGCCCATCGCCATCGGCTCTGCCATCTTTGCGGTCGAGATTCGACCTAAGTTTGGTTCCAAGATCTTTCAGCCGCTTATTGAGCTTTTGACCGGCATTCCCTCGGTCGTCTTTGGCCTCATCGGCTTTCACGTGGTCGTCGGCCTTATGAAGAGCGTTTTCCACGTGAGCACGGGTCTGGGCATCTTGCCCGGCGCCATCGTGCTGGCCGTCATGATCCTGCCGACCATGACCACCCTTTCGGTCGATGGTCTGCGCGCCGTGCCCGACAGCTACCGCCAGGGCTCGCTCGCTCTGGGCTACACCCGCTGGCAGACCATCTGGCACGTGGTGCTCAAGTCCGCCATGCCGTCGCTCATGACCGCGGTCATCCTTGGCATGACGCGTGCCTTTGGCGAGACGCTCGCCGTGCGTATGGTCATCGGCGGCATCGAGGCCATGCCGACGTCGCTGCTGTCGCCGGCGTCCACCATCACCACCACGCTCACCACGTCTATGGCGGTCTATGCCGAGGGCTCGGCCCAGGACGATGTTCTGTGGGCGCTCGGTCTGCTGCTGATGGGCATGAGCCTCATCTTCATCCTGATCATCCACCTTATCGGCCGCAAGGGGGCGAAGGCTCGTGGCTAGCACGCGCATCCATATCGACGAGGCGAGGTTCGGGCGCGTCCAAAAGCAGGACCGCATCGCCACGGGCGTGCTGACGGCGATCGCCGCCATCGTCATGCTCATCGTCGTCTCCATGGTGGCCTATATCCTGTTCGAGGGCGTCTCGACGCTGTTCCAGCCGGGCTTTCTCACGCAGCCGTCGCGCGCCAACGGTACCCAGGGTGGCGTGCTCTACCAGCTGTTCGACTCGTTCTACCTGCTGCTGATCACTCTGGTCATCTCGGTGCCCATCAGTCTGGGCGGGGCGGTCTTCCTGGTTGAGTACGCGCCGAACGGCCCTATCCGCGACATCGCCTCTACCGCCATCGAGACGCTGTCCTCGTTGCCTTCCATCGTCGTCGGCATGTTCGGCTTTCTGGTGTTCTCGGTGCAGCTGGGCTGGAAGTACTCCATCATCTCCGGCGCTGTCGCGCTCACCATGTTCAATATCCCCATCCTGGTGCGCGTGATCCAGCAGGCGCTCGAGGACGTGCCACAGGCCCAGCGCGATGCATGCCTGGCCATGGGCCTTACCCGCTGGGAGGCCACGCTGCACATCCTGATTCCCGAGGCCATGCCCGCCATCGTGACCGGCATTGTGCTTTCGGCCGGCCGTGTGTTTGGCGAGGCCGCGGCACTGCTCTTTACCTCGGGCATGAGCTCGCCGGTGCGTCTGAACTTCTTGAGCTTTAACCTGTCGAGCCCCACCTGCGCCTGGAACGTGTTCCGTCCCGGCGAGTCGCTCGCCGTGCACATCTACAAGATCTATGGCGAGGGCAGCCCCGAGGCTCAGCAGATCGTTTGGGGCACCGCTGCACTGCTGATGATTTGCGTGCTGCTGTTTAACGTAATCGCCCGTATCGTGGGCAAGCAACTGGCAAGGAGGATGACGGCCGAGTGAGCGAGATGAAAGCAACACCCGCAGCCGAAGCGGCACCGTCCGAGACCCAGAACTTCCTGTCGAGCGTGGGGGAGAGCGAGAAGCGCGTGCGCGCGAGCGGCAAGGCCGTGAGCGACGAGGTCGTGCTCTCCACCAAGGACGTCAACGTGTACTATGGCGACCACCATGCCCTGCACGATACGTCGCTCGACTTTCACAAGGGCGAGATCACGGCGCTCATCGGGCCTTCGGGCTGCGGTAAGTCGACCTTCTTACGCAGCCTCAACCTGATGAATCGCGAGATTCGCGGCTGCCGCGTGGAGGGCGAGATCAACTACCGCGGGCGCAACGTGAACACCAAGACCGAGAACACCTACGAGTTGCGTCGCTCCATTGGCATGGTATTCCAACAGCCCAACCCTTTCCGCAAGTCCATTCGCGACAACATTACGTTTGCGCCCAGGCGTCACGGCATTACCGACCGCGACGAGCTTGATCGTATGGTCGAGGAAAGTCTGCGTGGTGCGGCGCTGTGGGACGAGGTCAAGGACAAGCTCGACAAGAGTGCCTACGCGCTTTCGGGCGGCCAGCAGCAGCGTTTGTGCATTGCACGCACGCTGGCGCTCAACCCCGACGTGATTCTGTTCGACGAGCCCTGCTCGGCGCTCGACCCCATCTCGACGCTGGCGATCGAGGACCTCATGTCATCGATCGTTGCCGACCGCGCCATCGTCATCGTGACGCACAACATGGAGCAGGCGTCGCGTGTGTCCAACCGCACGGCGTTCTTCTACATGGGCGATATGGTCGAGTACGACGAGACTGACGAGATTTTCCAACGGCCCAAGGATAAGCGGCTGAATGATTACCTCACCGGCATGTTCTCCTAGTCCGGGACATGCTTGAGGCCCGCGGCGGCCACGGTTGCCGCGGGACTGATTGGAGAGGCGGGTCATCTCTTGCGTGAGATGGCCCGCCTTTTTGTGTCGTGTGCGGCCCGCCTTTTCGCTGCTATCATGGACAACGTTGAATTTCTACGAAGGAGCAGGGCATATGGCGATTCTTTTGGGATGCGATTCCGTCAGCCTAGAGTTTCCCACCAAGCATATTTTCGATAGCGTGACGCTCGGCGTGGGCGAGGGCGACCGCATTGGTATCGTCGGCAAAAACGGCGATGGAAAGTCGACGCTGCTGAGCGTACTCGCCGGCACGTTGGAGCCCGACGACGGCCGCGTGACGCATCGCCGCGACACGACGATCGGATTGCTCGGCCAAAAGGACAACCTGGTCGATACCGACACCGTGCATCATGCCGTTGTCGGTGACACGCCCGAGTACGAGTGGGCCTCGAGCCCGCGTACGCGCCAGATTCTGGCCGGTCTTATTAGCGATGTGCCCTGGGAGGGCACGGTGGGCGAGCTTTCGGGCGGTCAGCGCCGTCGCGTGGACCTCGCGCGCCTGCTGATTGGCGACTACGACGTGCTTATGCTCGACGAGCCCACCAACCACCTGGACATGCGCACCATCAACTGGCTCGCGCGCCACTTAAATGCCCGCTGGCAGCGCGGTCAGGGCGCCATGCTCGTGGTCACGCACGACCGCTGGTTCTTGGACGAGGTCTGCACCAGCATGTGGGAGGTCCACGACGGACAGGTCGACCCCTTCGAGGGCGGCTACTCGGCCTACATCCTGCAGCGCGTGGAGCGCGACCGCATGGCCGCCGTTACCGAGGAACGCCGTCGCAACATGGCGCGCAAGGAGCTCGCGTGGCTGAGCCGCGGCGCCCAGGCGCGCTCCACCAAGCCCAAGTTTCGCGTGGATGCCGCTCGCGAGCTCATCGCCGACGTGCCGCCCGTGCGCGACGAGCTGGAGCTCAAGCGCCTGGCGGTGAGCCGCCTGGGCAAGCAGGTTATCGACGTGGTCGACGTGGACGCCGGCTATGCGGATACCGATGGCGCGCCCAAGCAGGTGCTCTCGGACGTGACTTGGCTTATCGGCGCGGGCGACCGCTATGGTCTTTTGGGCGAGAACGGCGCCGGCAAGTCGACCTTGCTCGACGTGATCCAGGGCAAGATCGCGCCCCTGCGCGGCCGCGTGAAGATTGGCCAGACGGTGCGCTTTGGCGTGCTGTCGCAGCAGCTCGAGGAGCTCGAGCCCTACATGGGCGATACGATCCGCGAGGTGCTCGGCAACTATAAGAAGTACTACGTCATCGACGGCAAGGAGACTTCGCCCGAGAAGCTCTGCGAGCGCCTGGGCTTTACGACCCAGCAGCTCTGGAGCCGCATCGGCGATCTTTCGGGCGGCCAGCGCCGTCGCCTGTCGCTGTTGCTGACGATCCTGGACGAGCCCAACGTGCTTATCCTGGACGAGCCCGGTAACGACCTGGATACCGACATGCTCGCGATTGTCGAGGATCTGCTCGACGGCTGGCCCGGCACGCTGATCCTGGTGACGCACGACCGCTTCTTGATGGAGCGCGTGACCGACCAGCAGTGGGCGCTGCTTGACGGCCATCTGACGCATATGCCCGGCGGCGTCGACCAGTACCTGCGCCTGTGCAACGCCACCGCCGAGGGCGAGCCCGTGGGTGCGCCGAGCGCCAAGACCGGCACGTTTGACACCGGTGCCGCGGCAACTGCGGCCGAAAAGCCCAAGTCGAGCGGCCAGCCCAATGGTCTTTCCAACGCCGAGCGCCAGAAGCTCCGCCGCGAGGTGAGCTCGCTTGAGCGCAAAATGGAGACGCAGCGCGCTCGCGTGGAGGAGGCCGAGGCCGCGATGGCCCAGGTCGACCCCACCAACTACACGGCGCTGGGCGAGCAGCAGGCAAAGATTGACGAGGCTCACGCCGCCATGGACGAGCTGGAGATGGCGTGGCTCGAGGCGAGCGAGAAGCTCGAGGGCGAGGAGTAGGCAAGGATGATCAAGGCCGCATTTTTCGATATCGACGGCACGTTGCTGAGCTTTAAGACCCATCGGATTCCGGCGTCGGCGCAGCAGGCGCTCGACAGCTTTCGCGAGCAGGGGATTGCGTGCATAATCGCCACGGGTCGCCCGACCTACCAGATGCCGGATTGGCTGTTCGACTTGGGTTGGGATGCGTACATTACGCTTTCGGGTCAGCACTGTTTTGATGCCAAGGGCGTTTATCGCAGCTGCCCGATCGATCCGGACGACGTTGCGGTGATTGTGGACCAGGTGGCGCAGGGACGCTACGACTCACTGTGCATGCAGGGCGAGAATTCGTTTGTGAACCGTCTGTCCAAGCGCGTGGTGGCGGCTGCCGACAATGCCGGAATCTCGTATCACGAGGAGCCTTTTGAGCATGCTTTCGACGCGCCGGTTTACCAGTTCTGCGCCTTTGTGGACCCGGTCGACCAGGGCATAGTTACCGATGTCCTGTCGCATTCTACAACCACGCGCTGGTGCGACCTGTTCTGCGACATTATTCCGGCCAACGGCGGCAAGGACCTGGGCGTGGCGGCGACGCTGGAGCGCCTGGGCATCGACGCGAGTGAAGCGATTGCCTTTGGCGACGGCGAGAACGACCTGTCGATGTTCTCGGCCGTGGGCACAAGTGTGGCCATGGGCAACGCGCAGGATACCGTGAAGGCCGCGGCGACCTACGTAACGACCGCCGTGGACGATGACGGCATCTACAACGCCGCGAAGCACTTTGGCCTGTTATAGCTGCGGCTCGGCACTTGGGGACGCTCCTTTTCTGCCGGCAGCTGGGGACACTCCCTGCGCGTTGCGTGTCGTGTCGCCCTGCTTGCTCCGCGCATTTTGTGAAACACGGTTAACTTTTTAGACAATGTAGTAAGACATGGGCAACTTTTGCGGTAAAGTAATTCAAGCAAAAGTATCCAAAGGCTAACTAGAAGCCATCGCGAAAGGCGGCCCATGGCCCTGCGTGAATCTGGAGAAGACTATCTCGAATCTATTTATGTGCTCTCGGAGCGCCAGGGCATCGTTCGGTCAATTGACGTCGCCGAATACCTGGGCGTAACCAAGGCAAGTGTCTCTAAAGCCATGGTGACGCTGGAAAGCAACGGCTATGTCGAAATGGGAAAACGAGATGTTCATCTGACGGAACGCGGTATTGAGGTTGCCCGTCAAATGTGGGAGCGCCATTGCTTTTTGTGGGGCTGCTAGAGGACGCAGGTGTAGCGCCCGAGGTTGCCTCGCAAGAGGGCTGCCACATGGAGCATTGCCTGAGCGAGGAGAGCTTTGAGAAGCTAAGATCGATGTTGGGGCGGGAAGATGTGGCGGGCCCAGCAACGGAAGCCTAATTGATCCCCAGTAGCGCGGAGTTCGCGCAAAGCGCGAACCAGCGACCGGGACCAGTAGCCCCACCAACTAAGTCCAACTCAGACAAGGAACCCCGCCAGCAAGCGATGCCCAAGAACCACCAGCAACGTCACCGCAGGCCGGGCCGGGTTTGGTTTTGAAAACACTCCGCAGCGCGAGGCCCGTCTTTCCGTTGCTCCGTAGGAGCAGGAAAGACGGGCCTCATGCGCGAGGACGTTTTCAAAACCAAACCCGGCCCCGGCCGGAGGGACCACGAGTGCTACAGGTTCTTGACACCCATCGCGCGCATGGCGTTCAGGATGGCGATGATCGCCACGCCCACGTCGCCAAAGACGGCAAGCCACATGTTGGCGATGCCGAGCGCCGCGAGCACCAGGATCAGCAGCTTAATGCCCAGCGCAAAGATGATGTTCTGCCAAACAATCGTCATGGTCTTGCGCGCCACGCGGATCGCGCGGGAGATGTTGGACGGCTTGTCGTCCATCAGCACCACGTCGGCAGCTTCAATTGCGGCGTCCGAGCCCATGGCGCCCATGGCGATTCCGACGTCGGCGCGCGTGAGCACGGGTGCGTCGTTGATTCCGTCACCGACAAAGGCGAGCTTGCCCTTGCTCGATTCGACTGCCAGCAATGCCTCGACGCGCTCGACCTTATCGCCTGGCATGAGCTGCGCGTGGAACTCGTCGAGCCCCAGCTGCTTGGCCACAGACGCTGCAACCTCCTCACGGTCGCCCGTGAGCATGACGGTGCGTTTGACGCCGGCAGTGTGCAAGTCGCGAATCGCCTGCTTGGCATCGGCCTTTATGGTGTCGGCAATTACGATATGGCCGGCGTACGTGTCATCGACCAGTACATGGAGGATCGTACCGACGACCTCGCAATTGGGGGCGTCGATACCGGCCGCAGCAAGCATCTTGGCATTGCCGACGATGACGCGCTTGCCGTCGATATTCGCCGTCACGCCATGGCCCGCGTCATTGGTGGAGTCGCTTACGCGTTTGGGATCGAGCTCGCCCTGGAAGGCGGTGCGTACCGACTGCGCGATGGGGTGATCGGAAAACGACTCGGCAAGGGCCGCGACCTCAAGCAGTGACTGCTCGGTATAGCCGGTCTCGGGGTGTACCGCCACGACCGAAAACGTGCCGTTGGTGAGCGTGCCGGTCTTGTCAAAGACGACGGTATCCACATCGGCGAGCGTCTCGAGGTAGTTGGAGCCCTTGATGAGAACTCCCAGCTTGGACGCGCCGCCGATGCCACCAAAGAAGCTGAGCGGGACGCTGATCACGAGCGCGCACGGGCAGCTGACGACCAGGAAGGTCAGGCCGCGCAGGATCCAGTCGGACCAGGCGCCGGTGACCAAGCCGCCGCCGAGCGCGAGTACCGCGGCCGCGCCGGTGACGGCGGGCGTGTAGACGCGGGCGAAGCGCGTGATGAAGTTCTCGGTACGCGCCTTCTTTTCGCTGGCGTTTTCTACGAGCTCCAGGACGCGCGCGACGGTGGACTCGCCAAATGGCTTGGTGGTGCGCACGTGGATGAGACCCGTCATGTTGATGCAGCCGCTGATGATATCGTCTCCGGTTTTGGCCGGGCGGGGGACCGACTCGCCGGTAAGGGCGGCGGTATCGAGCTGCGTCTCGCCTTCGACGATGACGCCGTCGATGGGCACGCGCTCGCCGGGCTTGACGACGATGACGGTGCCGACGGCGATGTCATCGGGAAAGACCTGCTCGAGTGTGCCGTCGAGTTGCTCGACGTTGGCATAATCGGGTGCGATGTCCATCATGGCGCTGATCGACTTGCGGCTCTTGCCCACGGCGTATGCCTGGAACAGCTCGCCGACCTGGTAGAACAGCATGACAGCGGCGCCTTCGGCCATGTGCGGATCGGTATCGGGGAAGAGCACCATGGCAAACGCGCCGATGGTCGCGACGGCCATGAGGAAGCTTTCGTCGAAGGCCTTGCCGCGGCGGATGTTGTTGTATGCCTTTTGGAGCACGTCGTAGCCGGCAATTAAAAACGGCACGAGGAACAGCACGAAACTGGCGTAGACGTTGCCGGGCTCCCCAAATGCGATAGTGAGAGCTCCGAGCTCGTCGAGGGCATAAACAACGGCAAAAATGCCTAGCGCTACCAGGATACGGTTGCGCTTATGCTCAAGGGACTCTTTCTTCTTACGCTTCTCTTTTTCTCTTGGGATCGGCGGTTGCCATGATTCAATCCTCCCATTTGAATGTATGAACACTCGCTCATATAATTTCGCGAGCAAAGGCCGCGGCAAGCGCGACCTTGCAGGTTGGCGTAATCTGGGCTAGAGAATGATCTCGCAGTCCGGCTCGGCGTCGGCGGTAAACTCCACGACGCGGTCGAGGACCTCGTCGAACTCGGCGTCATCGGCCTCGAGCGTTAACTTCTGGGTCATAAAGTTGACCGAAACGGACTTGACGCCATCGAGCTTGGCCAGCTCGTCCTGAAGCTTACGCGCGCAGATGGCGCAGTCGATCTCGTCGAGCTTGAACTGCTTTTTCATGGTGGGTTCCTTTCCCCGTTTTTGCGGCTTGGGTGCAGGCCGCGCTGGTACCGTGGTTGGTCGCTATTCGCAGATGTGGCTCATGCCTTGGTTGAGCATGGTGTAGACATGGTCGTCGGCAAGCGAGTAGAGGATGTTGCGCCCGTCGCGTCGGAATTTAACCAGGTGCGACTGCTTGAGCGTGCGCAGCTGGTGCGACACCGCAGACTGCGAGGTCGCGGTCGCTTCGGCGATGTCGGCCACGCAGAGCTCGCGACCCATGAGGGCATAGAGGATCTTGATACGCGTGGTGTCGCTAAAGACCTTGAACAGGTCGGCAAGGTCGTACAGCAGCTCCTCGTCGGGAAGGTCCTCGGGCGAGCAAGTGGTGGGGACGTCGGGCACGATGCTGGTGTCGATGCCGGACTTCATTTCATCAGCTTGTTCGCTCATTGCAATATCCTTTCATATGAACATGCGCTCATATAACTTACTTTCGAGTATATGAGCGCATGTTCATATGTCAATATAATTCGTGAAATATTTTGCTATCGAATGCTCCCAAAGGCGGCTAAGGGCATCGGTGGGCGCGAATAAGGCCGCTGATGCCAACGTGGGTACCTTAGCGACGTGCAAAAACGGGCCGATATCCACTTGGTTATCGGCCCGCATTGCGTTGCTTGAGAGGGACGCCTCGGCGTGTCGCTTTTGCGCGGGGCGTTATGGCCCGACGAGTATCGCTCGCGAATGGCGCCTCTGCTTGGCAATCTACTTGGCAAATAGGTTCTTGAGGTTGAACTCGGCCTGGACGGTACGGAGCATGAGGTCGGTGTCGTCGAGGCCCAGGTGCTGCTCGTTGGCGTCGGCGGCGAGGGTGCCACGGCGGCGCGCCCAGTTCTCGAGCGCGGCGGGCGCGGACTCGCGGGGGAGCGAGCGCACATCGGCGTCCAGGCTGCGGCAGATCTGGCGCGAGTCGATGACGATGATCTTACCCGCGCGGCGTGCCTCGGCGTAACCGTCCAAGTGGATCTTGAACCAGCTGTCTTCAAAGGCGGCGTTGTGCGCCATGTACGGGTACTTCTTCATAAGCTTGAGCAGCTGCTTTTGCAGCTCTTTGTTCTCGCGGAAGGGCGTTTTGCCGTCGATGTCGTCCCAGGTGATGTGGTGGATATTCGACAACGGCACATCCTCGCCGCGGTAGATATCGGGCAGGCCGCAGTAGTGCGCCTCGGCGTCGTGCGGGACGGCGTCGCTGGTGAGGTCCATGATCTCCCAGCCCACGTTGATGATATAGCCGCGCTCGGGTGCGCGGCCGGTGGTCTCGATGTCGATGCCGAGCACCGTGCCCTGAATGGGCTTGCGGGCGTAGGCGACGCCGAGCGCGTCGCGGTCGCCGCGGATCTCGCGCATGACGGACGCGGCGGTGCGCTTTTGCATCTTGCCGATGGCAGCGCAGGTGTCGGCGTCGGACAGGCCGCGCGAAAGCGTCGCGGGCGTCACGTTGCGCAGGCGCGCCTCGCCAATCTGGTCGCACAGGTCGCGGTTGCGGTCGGCTAGGTCGCGCACGGTGGCAAAGTCGAAGCCGGGGTCGTCCTCGGCGGTAAAGTACTCAGTCTCGAGCACCTTGAGGGCCTCTTCGCCTTTCTGACGCTCGGATTCCATGGCGCCGTGGTCGCCGTAGATAAACATGGGGATAAACGGCTGGCGCTCGTATTCGAGTGCTTGCGAAACGTTCATATGCTGCTCCTTGGACGGGCCGCGTCGCGCGGCTCGGGTTTGTCGAGTTATGGCGAGATGATAGTTTACCATGGGCAACTATTGGCATCACGCCTAGGACAATTACAATACCCTAGTTGACCGCTAGGACTTTTACAATGCTGCCGAAAGACACGAAAGGTTCCATCCGTCATGGATTTGCTGATTGATATTCTGCTCGACGCCGGCAAGGACACGCTCTCGCTGGTGCCGTTCTTGTTGGTGACATATCTGGTCCTCGAGACGCTTGAGCATGTTGCGGGCGACCGCGTTAACGGCGCCATTAAGCGTGCCGGCGCCGCTGGCCCCGTGGTTGGCTCGTTGCTGGGCATGGTGCCGCAGTGCGGCTTTTCGGCCATGGCGGCAACGCTATACGCCGGTCGCGTCGTGACGCTGGGCACCCTGGTGGCGGTGTTTCTCTCGACCTCCGACGAGATGCTGCCGCTGCTACTTGCCGAGCAGGTTCCCGTGCAGACTATGGCGATGCTTTTGGCTTCGAAGGCGCTGATCGCGCTGGTCACGGGCTTTATCGTGGATGCTGCCATTCGCGGCCTGCGTCGCAACGCCCGTGCGCATGTGGCGATTCGCCGTACCGTGTTGGGAACCGCTGTCAATCCGGCGCACGTTAACTGCGCGCATGACGATCACAGCGGCGGTGACATCATCGACGAGGTGGCCGAGGCTGGCGTGAGTGCCGATCACATCCATGAGCTGTGCGAGCGCGACCATTGCGGTTGTGATGAAGACGAGGACGAGCACGAACATGGACATGTCCACGATCACGGTCATGAGGGCGAGCATGAACACCATCATGGCCATGGTCACTCTCACTCACACGAAGGTGCGCCCGTCCTGTCGATTATCCGCAGCGCCATCTCGCATACCGTGCAGGTATCGGTATTCATTTTCCTAGTGACGCTGATTCTGGTCGCCGTGCTCGAGACCTTTGGCGAATCTGCGATCGAGCAGTTCCTGCGTGGCAACGAGACGCTCGCCGTCCTGGGTTCGGCGCTTGTCGGCCTGATCCCCAACTGCTCGGCGAGCGTGGTCATTACGCAGCTGTATCTGGAAGGCGCACTGCAACTGGCACCGATGCTCGCCGGCACGCTCATTTCCGCCGGCGTGGGCTACCTGGTCCTGTTCCGCACCAACCGCAGCGCTCGCGAAAATGCCGTGTTCCTGGTCATGATGTACGTCATCGGCGTGGGCTGGGGCCTCGCCCTATCTGCCTTCGGCCTCTAAGTAGGCCTAACAAAACGGGCTTCAAAATAGCCATGCACGGCGTCTGCACAATGCGGCGACGCATGGCATTTTGAAGCCCGTTTTTTTTTTTGAGCCACGGATCCTGAGCGCTCACACCGTCCAAACAAAAGGCAGATTTCCGGGCATGTCCCAAAAATCTACCTTGGTTAGCGCAGCAGCTCGGTGAGGTTGCGCTTAAAGCGGGCGCGGTCTTCGCTGGTGAAGGCTGCTGGCCCGCGGGTGCGACCGCCAGCGCGGCGCACCTTCTTTTCTTCGTGACGAATAAACAGCTGCATGTCGATGGTCGCCTTGTCGTACACGCGCCCGCGCACGCCGATGGCGGAGGCATCGCGGCCGAGCACCATGCTCGCCAGGCCAATGTCCTGCGTCACGACCACGTCGCCCGCCTGCAGACGTTCGACAATGGCAAAGTCGGCACTATCGGCGCCCACGCTCACATCGAGCGTGGTGACCCAAAAGCCGCGTCGCGCGTGCTCGGCATCACGTGGATCGTCGCGGCGAATGTGCCGCTCCAGGTTCTGCGTGCTGTTGCCGGCAATCACCACGGCGACGCCCGCCCGCCGCGCGCAGTCGATCGACTCACGCGTGACCGGGCAGGCGTCAGCATCAATAAACAGCGTTCGCGGCATCTAGCGCACCAGCTTGCCAAAGCGGATAGCGCGAATAATCAGCGTCACCCCAAACACCAGGAGCGCGGCGCCGCTAAAGATGACGAGCATCTTTGCCGACCACAGTGGATAGATAAACACGAACATGCCGGCGATGATGGAGAGCGCGCCGCTCAGGATGGCGAGGGCGCGGTTGGACGAAAGCTCGGACTCCAGAATGGACATGACACCTTCGACGATCCAGCCAAAGCCAGCCACGACCACCACGAGCGTGGTGAGCGTCGCGGTCGAGAAGGCCTGATTGCGCAGGATTATGACGCCGCCCAGGATGATGAGCAGGTTGGAGATGATGCTCGTCACGCGCCAGCCGGCGGGCAGTAGCGGCTCAAAAATGGCGGTGAACAGCCTGACGCCAGCCGTGATCACAAAGTAGAAGCCCAGGACGGTCGTCAAAAAGACGAGGGACTTGGCGGGCGCAAACAGCAGCGCGATGCCGGCAAGCAGCGCGATGACGCCCGTGACGGCGTAGATCCAGCGCACGGCCTTGATTGCCTTGCCTGCCATGCTTTTCTCGTCAAATCCAAACAGGTTCGACTGCTGGTCGTCGTTCTTAAAGATGCCCATGAGGTCTCCTTTCCGCGCGGCGTTTGCCGTCATTGTTGTTTTTGCGGCGTATGCCGCAGTTGCTACAACAAGTATCGCCTAAAGGCACCGGCGTATGGGTCGGGGAGGGCGAAGTGTAACCCAAAGGTCCCGATTTGTTCTCGTTGTTCCCCATGTCGCGTTTTTCTATTCAACAGGTGTAGAACATTGCGGCTCTGTTCGTTATTGCCTGCGTTTTAGGTTAGATTTTCCTAAGAACAATTGGCTTGTATTGGGGGGTTCCTATGAACGAAGCAGTTCCCGAGGCACCGTCGAGTGTCGAATCGATGGCAAAGCAGGGCTGCGAAAAGCTCGGTCTGGAATCGTTTGACGCGCTGGTCCGTCGTGCTCGCACATGCCGTCGCTTTGACGAGTCCATGCGCGTGCCGCGCGAGTTTTTGCTCGAGCTGGCAGAGCTGGCGCACCTGGCTCCCTGCGGCGCCAATGCTCAGCGCCTACGCTTTCATGTGGTGAGCGACGCCGAGGAGTGTTCGAGCTTATTTGAAAAGCTCGCATGGGCTGGTGCGCTCAAGGATTGGTCGGGTCCTGTCGAGGGCGAGCGCCCGACCGGCTATATCGCGATCCTTGCCGAGCGTCCCGCTCCGGGCATGCCTGCCGCGCCAATTACCGAGGCAGACGCTGGTATCGCCGCGCAGACGATGATGCTCGCCGCCCGCAGCGCTACGCCCGAGGTGGCGGCGTGCATGTTCAAGGCTTTTCCGCCTCGTGCGATTGATGTCATGGGACTTGACGGCGACAAGTACGAGGTCAAGCTGATCATGGTCTTTGGCGTTCCCGCCGAGACACAGGTGATCGATGCAATTGATTCCAACCCCGACGGCTCTATTAATTACTGGCGTGACGAGGCACAGGTACACCACGTACCCAAGCGTCTACTCGCCGACGTACTGGTGTAGTTGAGCGTCGCCGCGGCGTGATCCGGCGGTAAACCACCACAAAGGTGCCCGTCCCCTTTGTGGTGGTACGAGGGGAGGGCATGTGGCCGATCTGTATTTGGTGCGGCATGGGCAGACCGAGCTCAATGTGCAGAACATTTTGCAGGGCTGGCACGATTCGCCGCTTACGGCGCGCGGGCGCGAGCAGGCACTGGCGACGCGCGCGGCGTTTGAGGCGCGTGGCATCTCCTTTGACCATGCGTATTCGTCTCCGTTGGGTCGGGCACGCCACACGGCCGAGCTTATTGTTGGTGAGGGCCTTCCCATAGAGCCGGTCGACGACCTGCGCGAGTGGCGCCTGGGCTCGCTGGAGGGCACATCAAACCGCGAGATGCCGGCGCAACCCTGGGGCGATTATCCGGTGGCCTTTGGTGGCGAGTCGGAAAGTGAGCTTCGCGCACGTATGGTCGCGGCGCTGTCTCGTATTATGGCCCGACCGCAGCACAACTGCGTGCTGGCCGTTTCCCACGGCTCAGCCTGCCAGGAGTTTCTTGAGTATGTGGCCGGCGGGGGAGAACAGCCCGACAACGGCGCCGTGCTTCATTTTAGCTATTGTGATGGGGCGTTTTCGCTCCTTGATTGGTAACGAGCGAAAGGACCCCCTATGAACAAGGATCTGTATCTGGTCCGTCATGGACAGACGATATTCAACCTTAAGCGCATTATCCAGGGCTGGAGTGACTCGCCTCTCACGCAGCTGGGATGCGACCAGGCGGCGCGCGCCGGCATGTTCTTGCGTGCGCGCGGCATTGAGCCCGATCATGCCTATACCTCGACGCTGCACCGCACCGAGCAGACTATCGCCAGCCTGTGGCCGGGTCTTGCCTACGAGCGCCTTGATGGCCTGCGCGAGTGGTTCTTTGGCGACTTCGAGGCCGAGCGCGTGATGCTGATGCCCGAACGTCCGTGGCGTGACTTTTACCGCCAGTTCGGCGGCGAGGGGCAGATGCAGGTGCGCGAGCGCATGGTGGCGACGTTGACCGATCTTATGCGACGCCCGGATCATTCGTGCGTGCTCGCGGTAAGCCATGGCTCGGCTATCAAGGAGTTTATGGATTACGTGAAGGGCGCGGCGGCAGACGAGCGCGACCGTGTGCCGGGCAACTGCTCGGTGCTGCATTTCGTGTTTGACGATGCGATCGATACGTTTGACTTGGTCGAAGTCTTTACGCAGGAAGATTATGCGCGCGAGCTGGGTCTTGAGCCGCTGGTGGCGGCAGCGGGTCCGCAGCGCGGGTAGCCTGGGCGTGGCGACGTGGATTGCCGACATCATTGCTCAATGTGAAAGGGGCGGGGATGCATGCGCATGTATCCCCGCCCCTTGTTTGTTGAGCTGCCGAGTCTTTGTGCTGGGCGTTTAGACCCTGTTAGAACCGTGCGATCTGGTGGGTGAGCAGACCCGTGGAACCTGCGGCGCGCCGCCGGCGACCTGTGCGGCGGGGAATAACGCAGCAACGGTAAAGTTGAACGGCTCTTTGCCCGTGTAGGTGCCGGCTGTGCGGGCCTCGTCCGCCAGGAGCTGCGCCGCCCCTGTCAGCGCGGCGGCATAGGTGGGGTCGTCAGCCGGCGCTGGCTCTGGTGCCTGGTCGAGCATGGCTCGGATGGCGGCAACGGCGTCCTCGCGCTTGACCTCCCACACGCGGTGCGTAATGCCGGCGGGGTCGGTGACGGCATAGAGCGACGCACCCTCTTTGGCGGCGCCCAGGATGATATCCATGACGGGCGACGCCTCGTAGGTAAGCGACACAGGGCGCGGCTGGACCTTAAGCTCGGCGATTGCGCGGGCGGCTGCGGTCGCACCTGCGGGGGTCGCGCCGTCGCCCGCCAGTACGCCGACCGGGCAAATCGCCACGACACCCGTCACACGACCCGGTTCGCCCGAGCACTCGTACACGTAATACGCCGCGCCCGGATCTTTGAGTATAAGCCCGTCGGCGATGGCGTCGCGCAGGGCGTCGTTGCTGCTCAGGATACCGCCCATCTGCGGCAGCGCTTCGAGCACGCGATCCTGAGCTGGGCGGATGCAGGGAAACGGAAGTGCTTTCATGGGCGATCCTAACGCGCGAGTCGGTTTGTTCGCGGCTTATTATGCCCCAACTTGGACGCTTGCGTCCCAGAGCGTGTTGTCAACAAGCGCGATGAGCACGTTCTGGCAGCGAACGATATCGGCATGGGCCCCGGCTCGTTGGGCTTATGCGCGAGCACCAACGAGCCGGGGCCGTAGCTCATGCAATTGCGGTTACCCGTCTTGCCGGCAATGACGGCGGTATCGGTGCAGCCGGTAAAGAAGCCGACGGTCGTGTCCGCGTCCGTCACGTCATCGGCGGCGCGCTTGAGCGCAGCTAGAAGGGGAGAGTTCGGGTCGCGCTCGATGGCGGGGCGATCGCCCGTCACGGCGAAACTGCCATGGCAACCGGAACCGCGGCCTCGGCGGTGGCAGTGGCCTGCTCGACCATGTTGATCGCGGCGGCCGTATCGGTCGGCGGCGTCAGGCGCATGTCGACCCAGACCTTGGCGTGGTCGGGCACGACAAAGGGGCGATAGCCGCCCTCGTCATCATCAACCATATGAAACCTCAGAATCAGTTTGCTTTGCAAACCGATTGTAAGCCACCTGCAGATTCGCGACGTGCACGTAGCAGCATTTACCGTTCGCAGGCCGAGCCATCGCGTTTGCCGTCCGGGCGGGTTTACAAACGACGCAGTGGGTACGTACTCTCCATGGACGACATGCTGTGCGACATATCTGCCTTTCGGTATCACCGGATACCCCCACAGGTCTTGGCGATAATGCCGGACCTGCCCGATTCTGCGGACGATCCGCGCAGGGAGCGCCTTTGTGAACATCCACTCGTCAAGCATTTCCTGCGCACTCCGTTACATGTGTTGGCGCAGGGCGGCTGCGGACGTAAGGGCGGTCGCATTGTCAGACATGTTTGGAACGGGGAGAGGCCGTTTGGCTCCGTGCAGCAGACGGAGTTTGGCCTTGATGTCGCGTCCCCGCTCTTTACCCTGCTGACCCTGGCTTCCTCGGTTTCAAACGAGCGTCTGATCATGTGCATGTTTGAGATGTGCGGCACCTTTGCCGTGTGCAAGATTGCACCTCAAGTAAAGTTGGCGCTTGAGCAGGCATATGGGAGCCGGTGGGGTGACGCACGGTCGGGCTGGGAAAACGTAAAGGATGCCTCGGGGAATCCAACGGACTTGTGGAAACGACCTCCCTTGATCGAGCTCTCTGACCTTACGGAGTTCGCCAATAAGATCCAGGGACTCCGCGGTGCTAAATCATTCACACGTGCCGCGAAATGCATTACGGGGGTTGTGGCATCGCCGCTTGAGGTCCAAGCTTCGATGCTGTTTGGCCTTTCGAGGCTGCGCGGCGGCGAAGGGCTGCGCCTTACCAATAACGTCGAGATTCGCATGACGCGCAGCGCCCGCCTGATTTCGGGGCTTGATAGGCGCTACGCCGATATCTTGCTGTCAAATAAGGATGGCAGCCGAGAGTGTCTGGTTGAATGCCAGGGTAAAGCCATTCACGGATCCATAGAATCCAAGATCTCGGACTCCGATCGAACGACGGCCCTGCAGACGATGGGATATCCCGTCGTTCTGATGACCTATGGTCAGCTGGTCGACTCCGATGCCTTCCGCGTGGTGACGGAACTCATCATGTCCTATCTCGATGTGCCACTGAAAGACAAGACGCCGCGGCAGCAAGAGCTCGAACGGCGACTTCGTGAGGAGATTTTTATCGATTGGGCGGGAATGTAGCCGCGCGGGTGGAAAACGGTCGCGGAAGCTAGGGTTTTAGTTGCGAATAGCCTTCAATTGCTCCTTGGAATTGGCTTGAAAAGTGCTACCTAGAGCAAGTTATTTCGGAAAATGGACAGTCAACTTTAGTTTGGCATATAGAGATCGATTTTTACCTACTAAAACCCCTGATAAAGCTGTTTGTAAAAGCAGTTGTGCTTAGCGACTAGGGCCTCACTGTCGATTATCCGAAAAAAACTTATTATGGGTAGCATTTTCAAAACCAGCCGGAGCAACGAAATCGGCCCCCGTTTCGTGAAAACGGGGGCCGAATGGGCTTCATGGTCTGCCTGGCAGGCTTGGCGCCGGCGCTATTTGATCACGCGCACGCGATACATCGACGGAATTTGCTTGAGCGCCTCGATGGTGCTGCTGTCCAGGTGCTCGTCGGTGTCGAACATGGTGTAGGCGTTCTCGCCGGCGGACTCGTTGGTCATACGCTGCACGTTGGCGTTGTCCTTGGCCAGGATTGCGGTGATCTGGCCGATCATGTTGGGCACGTTGGCGTGCAGGCAGGCGATGCGGCTCGCGGCGCGCGCCTTGCCCATGCTGCAGGCGGGGTAGTTGACGCTGTGTGCGATGTTGCCGTTCTCCAGGTAATCCTTGAGCTCGCTGATGGCCATGTCGGCACAGTTGGCCTCGGCCTCGCCAGTGCCGGCGCCCGAGTGAGTGGTGATAAACGTATTGGGCATCTTGACGGTCTTGGGCGTGGCAAAGTCGCAGCTAAACCAGCTGAGCTTGCCCTCACGCAGGGCAGCGTCGACGGCGTCCTCGTCAATGATGGTTTCGCGCGCGTAGTTGATGAGCACGGCGTCGGGCGCCAGCAGGTTAATCTGCTCGGTGCTGATCATGCCGATGGTGTCTGCCTTGCTGGGCACGTGCACGGTGAGGTAGTCGCAGCCGCGGCAGAGGTCCTCGAGCGTGCCCACGCGCTGCACCTCGCGGCTCAGCACCCACGCGTGCTCGACGGAAATGAACGGATCGTAGCCGTAGACATCCATGCCCAGATCGACGCAGGCGTTGGCGACCTTGGAGCCCACGTTGCCCAGACCGATAACGCCGATGCGCTTGCCCTTGAGCTCGCGGCCCACAAAGGCCTTCTTGGCCTTTTCGGCGTCGACCTGAATCTCGGGGTCGTCGGCGTTGTCGCGCACCCAATTCATCGACTGCACCACGCCGCGGCTCGAGAGCACCAGCATGCCCAGGACGAGCTCCTTGACGGCGTTGCTGTTGGCGCCGGGGGAGTTAAAGACGACGACGCCCTTCTTGGCGTACTCCTCGATGGGGATGTTGTTGACGCCGGCGCCGCAGCGGGCGATGGCGCGGATGCCCTCGGGCAGCTCGTAGCCGTGCAGGTCGGTCGAGCGCATCAGGATGGCGTCGGCCTCCTCGGCGGTGTCCACAAACTCGTAGCCCTCGCCAAACTCGACTTTGCCGTCTTTAGTGATGTCGTCGATGGTCTTAATCTTACGCATGGAAAAACTCCTTAGCAGGTTTTGATCTAAACAGGGTGGTCTGAGGTGGCTGGTCGGCCCGCGCGTTGCGGGCTAGTTAGATCGCGGACTCAAACTATGCTGTGCTTCGAAGTCCTTCATGTACGAGGCCAGGGCCTGCACGTCTTCCATGGTTACGGCGTTGTAGACGCTGGCGCGCATGCCGCCCACCAGGCGATGGCCCCTGACGTTTTGAATCTGGTGTTCGGCCGCGCCTGCGACAAAGGCCGCGTCGAGTTCGGTGTCGCCGGTGCGGAATGTGACGTTGGCGATGGAGCGGCTGTCGGCTTGCGTGGTGCCATGGAAAAGCTTGCTGTGCTCGAGCAGGTCGTAGAGCAGGTTGGCCTTGGCCCAGTTGCGCTCGGCCATGGCGGCGAGTCCGCCGGTCTGCTCCACCCAATGGAACACCTTGCCGCACACGTAGATGCCAAAGGTGTTGGGCGTGTTGAGCATGGAACCCTTGGCGGCCTGGGTCTTAAGGTCCAGGTACTGCGGCGTCTGCGCAAAGGCGGGGCCATCTGCGATGAGATCGTCGCGCACGATGACCACGGTCACGCCCGCGGCGCCGGCGTTTTTCTGCGCGCCGGCGTAAATGAGCCCGTATCGCTCGACGTCGAGCGGCTGCGACAGAAAGCAGCTCGAGACATCGGCGACCAGCGGCACATCGCCGCAATCGGGCAGCCCGTGGTACATGGTGCCAAAGATGGTGTTGTTCTGGCAGATGTAGACGTAGTCGAGCCCATCGCCCGCGGCCTCGGCGGCAATGCGCGTGTTGATGTCGGCCATGTTGGGAATGTGGTCGAAATTGGTGTCTTCGGAGCTCGCGAGCAGCACGGTCTCGCCGTACTTGGCGGCCTCCTTGTACGCCTTGTTGGCAAAGTTGCCGGTCACGACGTAGCCGGCGCGGCCGCGGCGCATGAGGTTCATGGGGATGCCCGCAAACTGCAGCGTGGCGCCGCCCTGCAAAAACAGGACACGGTAGTTGTCGGGGATGCTCATCAGGCGGCGCAGGGTTGCCTCGGCGTCGTCGATGATCTGCTGGTACATGCTAGATCGATGGCTCATCTCGAGCACGGACATGCCGCAACCGCGGTAGTCCATCATCTCGTCGGCGATCTCGGCGAGCACGCTTGTGGGCAGCGCGGCCGGGCCAGCTGAGAAGTTGTGCACACGTGCCATCTTCTAGTTCCCCTCGTAGTCGTTTGAACGTTCGGGATACTTTAGCACAGTGGAGCGCCAGGCGCGACCGTATCACGGTAAAACTCGAGTGCGCCGCTATGATTTACAGGATGGTTACATGGGGGAGAGGTGACCTTACCTGATGGCTCGCATCCGATCTGCCTCGGCCTTCGCTTGTTTCCAGGGTCGAATGCGGCCGTTCACCAGGTCATCGTAGCCACGCGTGACGGCACGCTGGATGCGATCTTCGCGTTCCTGCATAGGGGCAGCGCGGCGCTGCGCCAGTTGCCTTTGGCTCCATATTTACCCCAAGGCTTCAGAGGCTTTGTTGCGCAATAAATTTGACTTCGATCCGTTTGCCGTGCAGCCAAAGCACCCCACCTCTCATTTGTTGCCGTCTGTGGGGGCGTGTCCCTCGTTTATCCTCTCTAGACCTCACGACCCCGTACTTAAACGGTATGATTGGAAGGCATGTTTGCATCGCCCCGATGCAAATAAAAAGGCCCGAACCCTTGGAGTGTGTCCTGTGGATAACGCCGAAAAAATATCGCTGGGAGGCGTGCTCACGCGCGAGCAGTTTTTGCTGCCCGAGATGCGTATTGTCGCCGCGTTGCGCCTGGAGGGCGTGAGCGACGACGAGATCATCGCGCGCGTTAAGCACGACAACCTGTTTCAGTATCCCACCGAGCGCATGCTGGCCGATCGCGCCCGCGTGTGCCTGCGCCGCTTTGATGCCATAGCGCTCGACGAAGCGCAGTGCACTGCCCGAGGTATCGACAAAGATACTGCCGACCAAGCGGTCGCGCGCATTATGGACCTGATTGCCAACGGCATGCCCGATCAGGCGGCCCAGGCAAACCTATTTGCCATGATGTGTCGCTATACCATGGTTCGCGAGCTCATTCAGGTGGAGATCGGCGAGCGCATGGCCAGCTTCGACTACACCTTTACCGATGTTGACCTTAACGCGTTTGTCACCCGTTTTCAGGTTGAGCATGCCGAGGCCGTCAAATGGTCGGATGCCACGCTGGAGCGCATTAAGGGCACCCTGCGTCAGATTCTGCGCAGTGCCGGTTTTAAGACATCGCAGCGCACCGACGCGCTCCAGCCCCTGCTGCTCGACCCCGATGTAGAACAGGTCATCCGCGACCTCGGCGACATGGACGCCCTGGCCGCACTCACCGGGCAGGTGATGTAGCCCATGACAATAAACCAGCCGCACATTCGCCCACGTAACCGAGCCGAGCGCATCCATGAGGACTTTGACCATCGCCGCGAGGCGCTGCGCGACCGCCTGCAAGACCAGGATTTCTTGGCCAACAAGGGCATCGGCAACGAGATCGGCTTCTACACGTTTTGCTACGATCCTTCGCTGGAGTTTGAGTGCCGCGCCTACGTGGACGAGCTCAAAGCGGACGCTCAGGCTGGCAAGCTGCCGTGCAATCTGCAGGTCTTTAACCTGTACGACGTGATGCTCGATATCTGCGAGCAGCGCCGCATTTTGCGTGCGATACCCCGGCGCGAGGCAAAGATCGGTTCGGAAGCGCAGGTCAAAGAGTTGCAAAAGCCTTGCAGCTCCAAGAGCTTTGCCCAGTACCTCTTGGAGCATACCCAGCCACATCAGCCCGGCGACGTGATCCTGCTCACGGGCGTGGGCGAGGTCTTTCCGCTACTGCGCGTGCATAACCTGCTCAACGACATGCTTGCCGATTTTGGCACCGTGCCCGTTGTCGTCATGTATCCCGGCAGCTTTGATGGCCGCCAGCTCAAGTTGTTCAACAAAGAGAACGCCAGCAACTACTACCGCGCGTTCGATATCTCTTAGGAGCGACAGATGATCATCCAAGACCTGTTTTCCAAGGACATCAACCGTTCCATCAACGGTGTCGTCAAGGTGCAAGACGCCAGCGACGAATCGGTGCGCCAGGAGCTCGACGAGTACGTGGTGACGCGCGAGCTGCAGGGTCATTTTGCACACTTCTTCGAGGCGTACGATAAGGCGCTCGACGTTCCCACCGACAACATGGGCGTGTGGATTAGCGGCTTCTTTGGCTCCGGTAAATCGCACTTCCTCAAGATGCTCTCGTATCTGCTACAAAACGATGAGATTGCCGGCAAGCCCGCCGTCGATTACTTTAAGGGCAAGATTTCCGACCCCATCGTAGCCGCCAGGGTTCGTCGTTGCTGCGAGGTTCCCACCGAGGCGATCCTGTTTAACATCGACAGCAAGGGCGGCCAGTGGAAAGAGGGCGACACCTCGCGCACGGCCCTGCTGCGCGCCTTTGAGCGCGTGTTCTTTGAGCACCTGGGCTTTTTTGGCGAGGACCTTAAGCTCGCGCGCCTGGAGCAGCATATCGACAGCAAGGGCAAGACGCAGGAGTTCCGCGCTGCCTACGAGCGCATTGGCGGCGGCAACTGGCTCGAGGACCGCGAGAGCTATAGCTACTTTGAGGATGACATCGTCGAGGCCCTGCAAGAGGTCCTGGGCATGAGCGAACAGGCCGCGCGCCACTGGTTCGACGGCACCGAGGACGACGCCATCGCTGCCGACACCTTTGCCAAGATGGTCAAGCAGTATGCCGACAAGCGCGCCGAGGAGTGCGGCGGCGAGTTCCGCCTGCTGTTTATGGCCGACGAGGTGGGCCAGTTTATTGGCTCCGATGCCGACATGAGCACGAGCCTTATGCTGTCGCTGCAGACGCTCGTCGAGGAGCTGGGCAGCCGTTGCGGTGGCCGCGTGTGGGTCATGGTGACCAGTCAGGAAGCCATCGACGAGGTCGCCATGATCGTGGGCGACGACTTCTCCAAGATTCAGGGCCGCTTTAACACGCGCCTTTCGCTCTCCAGCTCCAGCGTGGATGAAGTTATCCAGCGCCGCGTCCTGCAAAAGAACGATGCCGCCTCGGCAAAGCTCCAGCAGGACTACGAGGTCCAGAGCACCGTGCTCAAAAATGTGTTCTCCTTTGACGGTTCGCGCGGCGATCTGATTGGCTATGCCAGCCGCAAGGATTTTACGGACAGCTACCCGTTTGTGAACTACCAGTTTAAGGTGCTTCCCGACGTTATGACCGAGGTGCGCAAGCACGGCGTCAAGGCCAAGCATATGTCCACGGGCGAGCGCTCTATGCTCTCGGCCTTCCAGGAATCGGCCCAGGCCATCCAAGACCAAGAGGTGGGCGCCCTGGTGCCGTTCTGGCGCTTCTTCGATACCATTGCCAAGGATCTGGAGCACGGCGTGATCCAGGTGGTCACGCGTGCCGAACGTGCGGCCGAGGATGGCCATGGTCTTAAGGCCGAGGACGTTAAGGTCCTAAAACTGCTGTACCTGATCCGCTATATCGACTACATCAAGTCCAACGTCGAGAACATCTCTATCCTTATGGTCGACGGCATGGACGTGGACAAGGCCGCCCTTAAGGACCGCGTTAAGGAGTCGCTCGACCGCCTGGTGCGCGAGAACTACGTGGCACGTCAGGGTGATGCGTACAACTTCCTTACCGACGAGGAGCAGGATATCTCGCGCGCCATTAGCGAGACGCCGGTGGATGCTGCCCTGATTATCGAGGGCATTAAAAAGTCGCTCTTTAGCGGTATCTATACGGCTACCAAGCTGCGCGTGGGCGCCAACGACTTTCCCTTCGACCGCTATGTAGACGATTCTGCCTATGGTGTGGCCCAGGGTGGCATGAAGCTCAACGTAGTCACGGTGGCCGATGACCTTTCGCGTGCCGACGACGCCGAGCTCGCCGTCAAGTCGGCCAATATCGCGCTGGTGGTGCTGGCAGACGACATCGACTACTTTGACGACCTGCAGAATGTGGCTAAGATCCGCAAGTATCGCAAGACCATCAACACCGAGGCCCTGGCGCCTTCGACCCAGCAGATTATCCAGGCAAAGATGAAAGAGGCTACTTTCGTTGAGCGCGAGGCAGCCAAACTGCTGGAGGAGGCCGTGCTGCATGCCCGTGTGGCTGTGAATGGTTCCATGGTTAACATTCGCGCCACCAAGCCCGCCGATGTGTTTGACCAGGCCCTGTCAAAGCTGACGGATGCCATCTTTACCAAGGCCGACTACATCGCCGACCCCGCCAAGGCCGACGAGGACATTCGCGCCACGCTGCGCGGTGCCAACCAGATGGCGCTCGACGGCCAGAGCTCCCAGAATGCCCGCGCCGAGAAGGAGGTCGCGGACTTTTTGCATGCCCAGACGCGCCTGTCGTTGAATACGACCATGGGTGACCTGCAGCGTAAGTTCCAGGGTGCTCCCTATGGTTGGCGCGAAATCGACATTGCCAACGTGGTGGCGCAACTGGTGGTTTCGCAGCGCGCGACCATTACAGCTGCCGGCGCCAATGTTGCCCCTGCCGATTCGCGTATGGTTGCCTTCCTGCGCAAGGACGCCGACAAGGCCCAGGTGCGCGAGCGCGTCAAGATGAGCGACGAACTCATTAAGAAGGTCAACAGGGTGCTGCGCGAGACCTTCGATGCCAAGCGCGACATTACCAACGAGGACGAGCTCACTGCCACGGTGGTCGAAACGCTTTCTGGCTTTAAGAACGAGTGCGTGGAGCTCACGAACAACAACTTTACGGGCTTGGCCCCGGCCTATCCGTATCCGGGCTTAAAGGTGCTGGAGGACGGCATTAAGCTGACCACGCGCCTGCTGGACAACCAGAACGACGCCCAGACGCTGTTCAACGCCTTTGTAAAGGCGCAGGACGATCTGGACGACTGGAAAGAGGACTACGACCAGGTCGTGTTCTTCTTTGAGAGCCAAAAGCCCGTCTTTGATAAGGCCGTTGCGTTTATGGGCCTTATGAAGGACGAGGGCTTCTATATGGACTCCGACGCGCAGGCGGTCGAGGCCAACAAGCGCGTTGAGCAGATTCTGAAGAACCCGCATCCATACCGCGAGGTTCGCGAGCTCCACGATCTGATGGAGCCCGTCATGGCTGCCCACAAGCAGATGGTCGATGCCAAGCGCAAGGAGATGCTGGACGACATTGCTGCCCAGATGGCTCAGGTACACGAATATGCCCAGAGCCAGGACGGCTATGCCAAGCTGGCCGAGCGTGCTATCGAGGACGCCGGCCGCATGGCTAACTCGTTTGAGAGCCGCGCTCACGCCGCCACCAAGGCCAGCGAGCTTGCCGCGCTCAAGCAGCAGCTGATTGAGTATTGCGACCGTGCGTGCGAGAAGGTCGATACCGCCATCGAGGTTGAAAAGGTCCGCCAGCAGCGCGAGAGCCGCCACAAGGAAGTTGCGCCCAACGGCGAGATCGTTACCACGATCAAGGACAACGACAAGGACGCCCCGGCGGCTGCAAAGGCTGAGCCCGCGCCCAGGATTAAAAAGCTGCGTCTGGCCGACCTGGGCGAGCGCAAAAAGCTGGAGAGCGAAAGCGACATCGATGCCTACCTTGGCCAGCTCCGTGTGCGTCTGCTTGCCGAGCTGCAGGACAACGACGCCATCCGCCTGAGCTAACCAAGAGCCGCCGGGGAAGGGGAGACCGCCATGAACGATACCGCCATCAAGAACTACTGCATCTGGGCCCGCAACGAGCTCGTCGCCGGCGTCGACGG
>ENA-OQOA01000210-OQOA01000210.1-human-gut-metagenome-genome-assembly--contig:-NODE-210-length-30441-cov-5.077819_pt1 | contig 30441 bp, 27 predicted proteins | sample MGYA00242633_ERZ504888 | MGnify/ENA primary metagenome ERZ504888 (study PRJEB26092, sample SAMD00036372) | human gut metagenome | host: Homo sapiens | study: EMG produced TPA metagenomics assembly of...
GGCTTCATATCATGCGTATCGGCATGCGGGTCGGAGGTCACGAACACGCGCCCGTTCCCGTCGGCCAGCGCGATCTGCGAGAAACGGTCATGCCCGATGAACAGCCCTATCGAGATGGTGGCACCCTCCCCCGAGGTCAGCTGCGCCCATCCCAGCGCCACACCGCGTGGGACACCGGGCAGGTCGGGAAACACGCGGCGCTTGATAAGCGGCGTCAATCTCACCGAATGCTTCGAGAGCGCGGCCATCATCGCATCCGTGTCGTTGCCGGACCCGGCCGCGGCCTGCACCGCCGCCTCGAACGGTCCCTGCCCGTCCTCGTCCATACGAACGCCACGCCCGCCCAATACGGACGCGGCGGCGTCCCCCACCTGTCGCAACGCGCCGGACAGGCCTGAGATCAGCCCTCCAAGAGAGCCTTCTGACGGGAAGTGTGAAGCGTTTCGGAACATGGCACACATTCTTTCAATCCAACCCGACATGAAGCCGATAGAATAATGGGGTGCGTTCTTCCATCATTTCCCGAGACCACATGCGACGGTCACTGCCAGCCATGCTTGTGGCGCTGCTGGCGATCCTGGTGATCGAATGCGTGGCGTTCAACATGCCGTTCTGGACCACGCTCGGTGCCAGCACCGATTCCGCCGCGGCGACGAACGTCATGGGAGACGGTCTCAAACGCGGCGAGGACGGCATCCTCACCGTCACCGACCCGACGTCGGCGTACATGGAAGTGAGTGCGGACGGCACGTCGTCATACGTGCGCATCGAGGCGGCGAACACGCCCGAAGGCGGCGACGTCAAAGCGGCGAACAACGTGTTCGTGCGCGCCGACACCGATTCGCGCACCGGCGAGATCACCTCCGTCTCCACGTCGGCGCCGCGCTCGCTGTACCTTAAGGTGAAGCCGGGCAGCTCGGTTCGCCTGTGGATCGAGGAGCCCGTGGGCTCTCGTATCCCGTTCTGCGCGGTCAGAGCTAACGTTCGGGTTCCCTTCGAGTTCAGTTGGCTGCGCGTGTCGATCATGGCCGCGGTGGCGCTACTGGTCGCGCTGTGGCGACCCGGCTCCGCGTTGTGGCGCATACGGCTCAATCCCGCGAGCGTACGGCAGCGGTGGGCGCTCGTGGCATTCCTCGCCCCGCTGGCCATCTATACCACGGTGCGCATCGTCGGCGAATTCCTCGTCTCCGGGCCGCTGGTGTTCCCCAACCCGCATGGCTACACCTACGACTTCGACCAGTACGACCATGTCGCGCAGTCGCTGCTGAACGGCCGCGTGTGGCTGGATCTGCCGGTCTCCCCCGAGCTGGCGCAGGCTGCGAACCCGCATGACATCCTGGTGCGCGGTCAGCTGTTCGAATCCGGCAAGACGCAGATATTCTGGGATTATGCCTTCTATGGCGGCCACTGGTATTCGTATTTCGGCGTGGTGCCCGTGGTGCTGTTCTTCCTGCCGTTCCGTGCGATAACGTCCCTATGGACGCCCGGCGGCATGATGCTGCCCACGTCCGTGTGCATACTGCTGATGATGTTCCTGTTCGCCGTCTTCGCATGCCTGCTGGTGATACGGCTGACACACCGTCTGTGCCCGAACGCATCGGTGGCGGCCACGTCCATCGTCATCGTGATGTTCCTGCTCGGCTCGAACGCCAGTTATCTGCATTTCCGCCTGAATTTCTACTCCGTGCCCTTCGCCGCATCCCTGATGTTCACGACGCTCGGCCTGTGGCTGTGGCTCAAAGCGACACCCGAACGGCATCCCGGGCGCGGGGAGCACGTCCATGTGGGCAGCTGGTCGGTCGCGGGCGCCCAACCACTATCGCTGCGCCATCTCGCCGCCGGCGCGGCATGCATCGCGGCGAATTTCGGATGCCGGCCCACGTTCGCGCTGTCCGCTCTGCTGTGCTTCCCGATCTTCTGGCCGCAGATCACCTCGCTGCTGCAGGGGTTGAAAAGCCGCTCCCTGCCCCCGCGAAGGGCCCTGCGAGCGCCGGCCGCCGTCATCATCCCCGCCCTGATCGTGGTGCTGCCGCTGATGGCCTACAACGTCGCCCGGTTCGGGTCGCCGCTGGATTTCGGCAATGACTACCAGATGACCGTCACCGACATGACCAGGTTCGTGCAGCCGACGGCCAATTTCCTGCCGTCGGTGGGCGCCTACCTGTTCCTGCCGTTGCGGTTCACGTCGGAGTTCCCCTTCATTGGCATGACGCCCATGGCGTTCCGCGAATGGGGCTATTACGAGCCGATGGCCGGCGGCCTGTTCACGACATGCCCGCTGCTGCTGCTCGCGCTGGCGGCCCCGTTCCTGCGGCGCAGGATGCACAGGTCGGGTTATTGGGGGCTCGCCACGTGCTCCCTGGCCCTGGCGATGCTGCTGGCGGTGTTCGACAGCCACACCGCGGGCCTGGGATGGCGCTACATCTGCGATTTCGGGTGGATGATGGCGATCGCCGCGCTGGCGCCGATGCTGTATCTCATGCATCCCGGCGGCGACGCGATCGCGGCCGGGGCGCCCGATCCGTCGGAACGCAACGAGCCTCGGCGAGACGTCACGAAGCGTCACCCGATGGCGCTCGCATGCGTCCGCGGACTGGTTGTGGCGGTGCTGATGGCATCCATCATCCTGGCTGTGCTGGCCTGCTTCATCCCGGGCCGCGACGACTCGCTGATCAACAACAATCCGGTCCTCTACGACACGGTCGTCGCCTGGTTCAGGCTGTAGACGCCCGCGGGCGTGTCGCGGACGGCACCGGACCGCGACACGTATAAGCCGCCCGTCATAATCGACATTCATGCGATTCAGGAAATCGCCAGACAACACATAGCGTTTCCTCTGCGCATTATTACCGTGCTACCGCTCGCAACGGCTGCTGTTCGACGACAACGGGCTCATGTGGTTCTCCGCGTCGACCAAGCATTTCGTCGGCATGAACCGGTTCGGAAAGCTGGAGAAGATCATCGACCTGGGTGACCGGTTCATCCTCCACCACGACTACGCGCTCGACGATGACGGCAACATCGTCTCCCTCGCCACCGACCTGACACGATCCGACCATGCCGTGCAGGACCAGGCCATCAAGGTCAACACGAGCACCGGCAAGGTGACGAAGCTCGTCGACTTCGGCGAGATGTTCCCCGATTACAAGGCTTCCACCGGCCACTCCGGCACCGATGAATCCGATCCGACCGCATCCGGGCGCTGGGACTGGATCCACTTCAACACCATCCAGCTGCTGCCCGACGGCCAGTACTACATCTACATATTCGACAACGACTTCGGCTACGCGAAGACGATCGCCCGCAGGACATGACGAGAAGGCCCGACGACCGCATACCGGCGGCCGCCGGGCCTTCTCGCGATGCGGGCCGATGCGAATGCGCCAATGCCGCTACTATAGGAGTCATGGGACTTTTTGACTCGCTCTTCGGCAAGGACGAAGCCTTGCCATCGCAGGTGACCTTCACGCTGAACCAAGCCGGACACACCTATGAGGACGGTTCCGTCGGGCTTCTGCCCACATCGCTGACGATCACGCCCGACGACAGGCGCGTGGCGGTCATCGGGCTGAACGGCGCCGGCAAGACCACACTGCTCAAGCTGCTCGACGGAGCATTGGCCGCCACGAGCGGATCCGTCTCCATCACCGCGGGCGAGACCGCGCTCAGCCCCGCCGTCAAGCGTGATCTCAAACGCATCGAGGACATCGTCGGGCGTGTCCGCCGCGAGGAGATCCCCGACAGTTACTACCGTGCGGCGACCATCCGCGAGGCGATCGACCAGCCGTTGAAAAAGCACAAGGTGCCCGAATCAGAGCGGCTGGCCATCGTCGGCAACCTGTTCGCGCATTTCGGGCTCAGCACCGTGGCTCGGCAGTCGGCCAGCTCGCTCAACAGCGAGCAGCGGCACCTGCTCGCCATCGCCAGCGCGTTGAGCTTCTCCCCCGCGGCGATCGTGGCGGACGAGCCCACCAAGGGCCTGGACGAGATCGGCTCGGCCCACGTGGCGAAGGCGCTGTTCGGCTACAACAAGCAGGTCATTTTCGCCACGCATGACGTGGACATGATCACACGGCCGCAGTACGCGATCGACCGGGCGCTGGTGGTCGACGACCACGCGGTGGTATTCGACGGGGAACCTGCCGCCGCGGCCGCGTTCTATGAGGACCTGATTCGGTCCAAAGCGGCACGATAGCGGAAAGCACGCTCTCAAAACTCGCAGATACGTTTTCCGCTTTTACGCGAAAACGGCGGAAAATGGCCAAAACGCAGAAAACGTGGAATTTGTATCTGCGAGTTTTGAGAGCGTCCTTCGACAATCACCCCAGCAATTCGGCTACCGAGTCCAGCACGACGCGCACGTTATGCGCGAATTCGTCCGGTTCGGGCAGCAGCGATATGGCCAGATAGCCGTTCGAGGCCATGTCGAAGAAATAGCCGGGCTGGCCGGAGACGCCATGCGCGTCAATCATGTGCAGCACCAGCTCGTTCTCGTCGATGACGCCCGGCACGCGCAGCAGCACGTTCCAGCCGCCCTCGGCCCGCAGCACGGAGACGACGCCGAGCGGGTCGGACTCCAGCATGCGGTGCAGTGCCCTGAGATTGCCCTGCACCCGGCCGCGCACGAGGTCGGTCTGGACCTTCGCCGCCTCCAACAGGTCCGGGATGCGGGAGGCGATGATGTCGCTCATCGGCAGGTAGTCGTCGGCGATGACATCCAGCCGACGCATGGCCTCGCAAACGTCCGTCTCAGGCCCCGACACCTGAATCCAGCCGACCTTGGCATGGGGCGCGGCGAGCATCTTCGAGAACCCATCCAACGCGAACGTCAGCGCCCCCGCCTCGCCGGCGAGCCGTGCATTGCCGGGGAACGGCTCCAGCGCGTAATCGTAGAACACCTCGTCGGCGATGATGGCGACACCGCGCTCGCGGCACAGGCCGACGAGCTGCTCGCGCTCCCCCGCCTTGACGTAGGATCCGGTCGGATTGTTGGGGTTGATGAGCACCAAAGCGCGTATACGCGCCCCCTGCGGCCCGTCCAGCAGCGCGCGCAACTCGGCGACGTCGATGTACCATGACCCGTCGAAACGCAGCTGGTATTCGATAGTGTCGACGCATTCCAGGCGGGCGATGGATTCGATCAGCGGATACCCCGGCTTGGGGGCGAGCACCGCATCGCCCGCGTCACACAGCAGCTTCATGAGCCACGAGTACGCCTGTGACGTGGAACTCAGCAGATAGAGGCGATTCGGATCCGCCGCCGGCGCGGTGCCGGCACCTTCGGCGCCCCGGTGAAGCTCGGTCAGGAAGGAGGCCAGCGCCTCCCGTGCGGGCCGCGGGCCTCTCGGGTCGGCGGTGTACGTGCCCGGCACCAGTGCCGGTGCAAGTCCATGACGTGTGGGATTGGAATCGTTGAGCTTGCCCAGGGGCATGCCTTCGCGCCGGCAATGTGTCTCGGCTGCGGCTATGGGATTGGGCTCGCTCAGATCTACTCGGGAAGAAAAACGCACGCCACTACCCTACCGCGACCATGCGTCCTGCATTGCCGGGACGATGGTCGGCCAAGGTGTGGCGTGCGAATGTATGTGCCTGTGCCCTCTGCGCTACTTGGTGCTGGCGTAGTAGGCGGCACCGATGATGCCGGCCTCGTTGCGCAGCTTCGCGGGGACGATCGGCGTATCGATGTCGATAAACGGCACGAAGTTGTCGCTCTTGCGGCTCACGCCACCACCGATGACGATCAGCGAGGGGCTGAAGTACTTTTCGATCAGGCTGTAGTACTTGGTCAGACGCTTGGCCCACTTCTTGTAGCTGAGCTCCTTGCGCTCGCGCACCGCGGAGGATGCGTAGCGCTCGGCGTCGCCCTTGCCGCCCTCCAGCTCGATGTGGCCGAGCTCGGTGTTCGGGATGAGCACGCCGTCATAGATCAGCGCCGTGCCGATGCCGGTACCGAGCGTGGTCACGACGACCAGACCCTCCTGACCCTTGGCCGCGCCGAACTGCTGTTCCGCCAAGCCGGCGGCATCGGCGTCATTGACGACCGTGACCGGACGGCCGCACTCCTCGGACAGCGCCTCGGTGATGTCGACGCCTACCCACGACTGGTCGAGGTTGGCGATCCAATTCAGCTTCTGGCCGGGCTTGACCGGAGCGGGGAAAGAGATGCCGACCGGAGCCGTCTCCGGAATCTCGAAATGTTCGAGCTGCTTGCGCAGCACCGATCCGATCGCCTGCGGGGTGGACTCGGACGGGGTGAGGATCTTCAGCCTGGGCTCGGCGAACTCCCCCTTGTTCAGGTCGACCGGAGCGGCCTTGATACCGGATCCGCCGATATCCACGCCAAACGCTTGAGCGGTATCAATCATCATGACCTCCTGTTGGATGGTGTGCGACACGCACGTCATAGTGGCTGTACGCGAAATTGTATAACGAAATCGTGTCGAAATGGGCAATTGCGCCGGTATACAGCGCGAAAACCGGCACAACGTAGTGGATGGGGCCACCTACGCGCATGGATGCCTCATGTTCGCTATGTGGGCAACGTTACGTCAATCATCCACACCCCGGCGTATACATGGTCAAGCAAGTTTCAGGGAAGGTGCAATTCCTTACTGGCGGTGACCTGCGGAGCCGGGATTCATAACGGCGGCCGCGGCAGCCCGCGACCCGCGCAAGCGGCTGATCCGGTGGAAATCCGGAGCCAACGGTCAAAGTCCGGATGGAAGAAACGGAGCTCACCATGAGTGTATCTTCGCAACCCAATTCAGCCGATTCGTCGAACGCGGCCAAGCCGACGCGCCCGGATTTGGCGCATTCGACCGGCGTCGCCGATTCCGGCCGCTGGTCGACCCGCCGCATCGCCATGTACGCGCTGTTCGTGGCGCTGGCGATGGCGACCAGCTTCATCTCGTTCCCGATCCTGCCGAACCCGGCGTTCTCGTTCCTCAAATACGACCCGTCCGGCATCGTGTGCCTGATCGCCGGCTTCGCGTACGGCCCGGCCGCAGCCGCGATCGTCAGTGTGCTCGGCTTCGTACCGCACGTGTTCATGGACCCGTGGGGCACGCTGATGGCCGTGCTGGTGGCCTTGTCGCTGTCGGTGCCGGCGGCGCTCATCTATCGCCACGTGCACACGCGCAAGGGCGCTGTCATCGGTTTGGTCGTCGGTGCCCTGCTGGCCTTGGTCGCGGCCATCGCCGGCAATCTGGTCATCACGCCGATCTACACCGGCTGGCCGGTCTCCGAGGTGGCGGCCATCATCGTTCCCGCGCTGCTGCCGTTCAACCTGATCAAGTTCGTGATTCACGGCGTGGTCACGTTCCTGGTGTACAAGCCGATTTCGAACCTGCTGAATCGCTGACATGATGCGGCGCGAAGTCGCCGCCTAGGGCAGCCCGCCAAGAGGGTCATCGTACGAGGCTTATTTCCGACAGTCCGGGTGATGACCTCTCTGGCGGGCTGCATCCGTCAGCGGTGACAATGGCCGCTATGATATGGATTGACCACGATGTTTTGTGAATGGATGATATGAACAGCATGGTTCCCGCCGCACGACTTGAGCATGTGCGATTCAGCTATGACAACGGCGTCACATGGGTGCTTGACGGCATCGACCTGACCATCCGCAGCGGGGAGCGGCTGTGTCTGGTGGGCCCCAACGGCTCCGGCAAATCCACTCTGGCGCGTCTGATCGCCGGTCTCGCCGCCCCGGACGGCGGCGATGTGACGCTGCTGGGCCATCATGTCTTCGACGGCGAGACCGCTTCAGCGAATCCGAGCGAATACCGCGATGCCCGGCATGGCATCGGCACGGTGTTCCAGAATCCGGAGGATCAGATCGTCACCACCATCGTCGAGGATGATGTGGCATTCGGCCCGGAAAACCTCGGCGTGGCTCGGGACGACATCGGCGGGCGCATCGACGAATCCCTGCAATCGGTGGATATGGCGGGGTTCCGCCACGCGGATCCGACGCGCATGAGCGGCGGCCAGCAGCAGCGTATCGCCATCGCCGGAATGCTGGCGATGAACCCGCGCATGCTGGTGCTCGACGAACCGACCGCGATGCTGGATCCCGACGCGCGGATCGAGGTGATGCGCATCCTCGACATGCTGCAACGGCGTGGCACGACGATCGTGCTGGTCACGCATCATCATGACGAGACCATGCACGCCGACCGCGTACTTCGCATAGACGGCGGGCTGCTCACGCAGGTCGAAGCCGACAGGGACGCGATTGCGGCGAAGCAAGTGATTGCGCGGAGCCACGCTGACGCGACTGACGCTGCAGGCTCCACGGAGTCGGCAGCTGAGGAGCCCGGAGGTTCCACCGCGGCCGCGTCGCCCGCGCAACCAGCGAAATCCGGACAACCCGTAAAACCGGCGTCTACCAAGTCGGACGCATCACCCATTCCACCTACAGGCTCAGCATCCGACGCCATCGCAGTATCCGGCCTGTCATATCGTTATGACGATGGCGACGCCCCGGTTTTCGAGAATCTTTCTCTGCGCGTCGCCGAAGGCGAAATCGTGGCGCTGATGGGTGCCAACGGCGCCGGCAAGACCACGCTCGCACGTCCTGCCTGTGCGCCTTGGACCGCCCGTCCGCCGGATCGATCACCGTGGCCGGATTACCGGTCGCGTCGTCGAAACACGGGAAACGGCCTCGCGCACTCACCCGAAAAGAACGCGCGGCCCTGCGGCGCAACGTCGGCTATGTCATGCAGCATCCGGAGCGTCAGCTGTTCGCTGACACCGTCGCCGAGGATGTGGCGTACGGCCCACGCAACCAGCATCTGAGCGAGTTGGAGGTGGCCACCCGCGTAGAGGAGGCGCTGCGGATGCTGCATATCGAGCATCTCGCCGACCGTTCTCCGTTCAACCTGTCGGGCGGGCAGCAGCGGCTCGTCGCCATCGCGGGCGTCATCGCATGCCGCCCTCGTGTGCTCATCATGGACGAGCCGACCGCCAGTCTGGACGAATCGGCGGTCTCCCGCATCCACGCGCTGCTGGGTTCCCTGAAAAGTCAGGGCGTGGCGGTGCTCATCATCACGCATTCCATCGACGAGGCCGAGCACTGCGCGGACCGCATCATCACCATAGGATCGCATAATGGCGACGGCGAAGGCGATGGTTGCGGCACCGGAGACGACGAAGACACCAGCGTCGGCGACGCCACCGAGTCTTCCACGAACGCCGGCAAAGCCGGCATCGAGTCCATTGAAGACGAATCCAGGAACCGTCCGTCATTCGTAGCGTCCCTGGATCCGCGCGCGAAGATGGTGACGTTCCTGACGTTGATGTTCACCGCATTCGTCATCACCAGGCCGGCGCAGCTGGCGATGGGCGCCGTCCTGACCGCATGCGTCGTGGCGGCCGCCCGGCTGCATCCGCTGCGTTTGCTGTCTTCCGTGCGCGTGTTCCTGATCGTATTCGCGGTGATGGGCCTGGTGAACATGTTCTTCGCCCGCTCCGGCGAGACGCTTGCGCATATCGGCCCGCTGCCGATCACCACCGGCGGGCTCATGGTCGCGGTGCTGTATTCGTGCCGTCTCGCGCTGGTGATCACTCCTCCGGTGCCGTGTCCTTGCGACGACGACCCCCACCGCGATGACGGATGCGTTCGGCTCCCTGCTGATGCCGTTCAGAAAGATCGGCTGGCACACGCAGGAAGTGGCTCTGGTGATGAGTCTTGCGCTGCGGTTCCTGCCGACGCTCAGCGACGAGACCAAGGCGATCATCGACGCGCAATCGGCCCGCGGCGGCACGATCGAGACCGGTTCGCCGGCCACTCGTGTCAAAGCGCTGTTCGCCATCATCGTGCCGATCCTTGTGGCGGCGCTGCGTCACGCGGATAATCTCAGTCTGGCGCTTGACGCGCGCTGCTACGAGGAAGGCATCCACCGCACCCATTGGAGAGTAATGCGCGCGCGCCGACGCGATCTAATGGTCGCAGTCGCGTGCGTCGCCTACGTCGTCGCGCTGCTGGCGGTGGGATGGCTCTGACCTGAACCATCCCCGGAGCGGGAGTCAGCGCTCGGCAGCCGTTCTCGACGCACGGATACGGAACGCGCAGGCAAGCGAGCAGATCGCGATCAGGCAGATCGCCGTCATCGTCGCGAACATCCACGTGCCGCCCACGGCCGTGGCGTGACGGAACGCGGCACTCCCCTTTTCGGCCGAGCCGGCGCCCGCCTGAGCCACGCCGAGAATCATCGAGAACAGTGCGGTGCCGACGGCACCGCCGAACTGCAATGCGGTATTGAACACGGCATTGCCATCCGGCATGAACGCGTGGTCGATGCCGCTCAGCGCACTGGTCATGATGTTGGAGAATCCCAGCGCATAGCACAGCCCGAAAATGAAGTAGAAGCCGGCGAGCAGCGCAGGCGTCAACCGCATGGAGAATGCCAGCAGCAGGATCGGTCCGAACGTGGCCACCGAAATCGCCGAAAGAATCGGCTTCGTCGGGCCGAATTTGTCGTACAGCATGCCTCCGACGGGCGCGAAGAACGCACCGACCAGAGCGCCCGGCAGCACGAGGACGCCGGCGTGGAACGCGCTGGTGCCAAGCGACATCTGGGCCAGATTGGTGATGACGTATCCGAATCCGATGCCGACGATCGGCAGAATCAGGTACGCGAGTAGATGAAGCTGGACGACACGGTCTCGTAGCCACCCCAGACGAATCAGCGGCGAGAACGAGCGGCTGGATGACCAGCCGAAGAACACCAGGGAGCCCACACCGACGACCAGGCTCACGACGGTGATGATGACGGGACGTGTCGCCGAAGAGCCGTTGACCGCAGCGCTGACCGCGACGCCCATCTGGTTGAGCGCTAAGATCATGCCGCTCAGGGCGAGCACTATCGCCACGAACTGCACTGGGTTGAGCCGCGCGTCCTCGGTGGGGCGTTTCTGCTCGATGCAGTGCAGTCCGAGCGGCAGGGAGACCAACAGCACGATCGGAATGGCGATGACGAAGATGGCACGCCACGGCAAAACACTCGACACTGCGCCGCCGACGGTGGGGCCGATGGCCGGGGCGACCGTGATCACCAGCGAACCTACGCCCATGAGGCGGCCGACCTTGCTGCGGGGCGACTGTTCGAGGATGATGTTCATCATCAGCGGCGTCGCCACGCCCGAGCCGATGCCTTGGATCACGCGGGCGAGCAGGATGACCGGGAAGGTGTGGCCGACGATCATGATCGCCGAACCGGTCACGGCGAGGACCACAGCTGCGATGAACAGGGACTTCAGCCGGAAACGGCGGTTCAGGAACGACGACAGCGGCATCGTGGCCGCGACCACCAGCAGATACACGGTGGTGATCCATTGCACGGTGGCGGTGTTCACGCCGAATTCGGTCATGAGTTCCGGGAACAGCACGGTCATCACCGTTTCGGTGAGGATGCCGATGAATGCCAGCGAGCCCACGGCGACGATGGCGCCGATCAGACGCTTGGGGATGCGCTCCTGCGAGGTTGAGGTCATGTGATGAAATCCATTCAGACCGACGCCAGTTGTTTCCGGACTGCCCTTACGATACCCACACTGCGTCAGGCCACATTACAGTGTAACGGATTGCCGGACGAGGGCGGAGTGGCGGTTGCAATGAACTACTCCCAGCCTCGCTACCGCTCGGCAACCCCGCCGGGCGGGGCGATTTATCCGTTCTGCTCTTTGGACTCGGTATAGCCGTCCGGCGCGGTTTTACTGTGCAGGATGGAGCGGACTTTGTCCAAGCGCTGGCTGACCTCGTGCTCGTATCCGCGGTCGTTGGGATGATAGTACTCGCGGCCGCGCAGCTCCTCGGGCAGGTATTCCTGCGGCGCGACGGCACCCGGCCAGTCGTGCGCGTACCGATAGCCGTCATGGTTGCCCCAGCTTTTCATCAACGCGGTCGGCGCGTTGCGCAGGTATAGCGGCACCTGGCCGATGAGCCCGGCGTCCACGTCGGCGATCGCCTGGTTGATGGCGTTGTAGCTGGCGTTCGATTTGGGTGCGGTGGCGACGGCGATGGTCGCCTCGGCGAGGATGATGCGCGCTTCGGGCATGCCGATCATCGCGACGGCCTGTGCGGCGGCGACGGTGACCTGCAGTATCTGCGGCGCGGCCATGCCGACCTCCTCGCTGGCGGCGATCATGATGCGACGGGCGATGAACCGCGGATCCTCGCCCGCTCGCAGCATGCGTGCGAGGTAGTGTATCGCGGCATCCGGGTCGGAGCCGCGCATCGATTTGATGAATGCGGAGATGACGTCGTAATGGTCGTCGCCGTCCTTGTCGTAGCGCACGGTGGCGGCGTCCATGACCTGCGAGACCACATCCGGCGTGATGGTCGGACGCCGCGCGCCTTTTTTGCGGGCCTTGTCTCCGGTGACGGCACCTGCAGCGGCTTCAAGGATCGTCAGCGTCTTGCGGGCGTCACCGCCGGCCATGCGGACGATCTCGTTGACCGCCGCATCGTCGATTTTGACTTCGCCGTTCAATCCGCGCTTATCTTCCACCGCGCGTGCGATGAGCGTGGCGAGATCGGACGGTTCCAGCGATTCGAGTTTGACGACGACGGAACGTGACAGCAATGGTTTGATGACGGAGAAGCTCGGATTCTCGGTGGTCGCGCCGATGAAGGTGACGTCACGGTTCTCGACGGCGGGCAGCAACGCGTCCTGCTGCGATTTGGAGAAACGATGCACCTCGTCGATGAACAGGACGGTCTCCGTGCCGTCGCCGACGAGTCTGCGCCGCGCGCGGGCGAGCACGTCACGCACGTCCTTCACCCCCGATGTCACCGCCGACAGCTCCTCGAACGCGCGCCCCGACTGACGGGCGACGATGGTCGCCAGCGTGGTCTTGCCCACGCCGGGAGGTCCGAACATGATGATGGAGCTCGGCGCGGTCAGCGACCCCTTGGACGAGGGATTCGCCAGACGCCGCAATGGGGAGCCCTCCCCCAACACATGGGACTGCCCCAACACCTCGTCGACCGTCCGAGGCCGCATGCGCACGGCCAACGGTCGCGTCATATCGTCGGGCACATCCGCCGCCCCGAACAGATCATTCTCAGTCATGCCTACACTCTACAACACAGCATCGAACATAGGTTCGATACCGGACGGACCACCCCCAGTCGCTTCGCGCCAGCCCCCGCTGGCGGGGCCGGCGGCGTCAGTCGTTGGTGACGGCGTAGTCGAAGAAGACGACTTCGCCGCTGGATTGCGTCGCGTCCAGGTCGATGGTGCCGGTGATGGCCCAGTCGTGGTCGCCGTCGGAGTCGTCGATGATCTGGCGCACGTGCCAGCTGTGCTCATCGTTCTCGTGCTTCTCGTCGAGCATGAACAGCTCGGCCGAACGCGCCTTGGCGTCGGTGTTCACGTACTCGTGTTCGTCGTAGAAGTCGTCGAGCGCGTCCTCCCACTCATGCACGCCGTAGCCCCACTCCTTGTCGAGAGCGCCGAGCGCCTCGGGCTTGTCAAGGTCCATGAGCTGCACGCGGTGGAACAGCGCGTTGCGGATCAGCACGGTGAGCCCGCGCCGGTCCTCCACCACCGCGGCCTTCGCGCCCGGCGCGGCCAGACTGGCGGCCGCCTGCGAGGCATCATCGGACGCGCCGGCGTTCTCCCATTCGTCCACCAGACTGGAGTCGATAGAACGCACGACCACGCGCAGCCATGAGATCACGTCGCGCAGCTGATCGTCGAGCTTGTCGTCCGGTACGGTGCGGGCGAGCGCCCGGTAGGCATCGGACAGGTAGCGCAACAGCGTGCCCTCCGAGCGGGCGATGTTGTACCGCGAGATGTATCCGGTGAAGTCGGAGGCGGTCTCGACCATGTCGCGTACCACGGATTTGGGGCTCAGCCAGTAGTCGTTCGCCCACGGCACGTCGTGCCGGTACTGATCGAACGCCGCGTCAAGCATGTCCTCCAGCGGCTTGGGATAGGTGATCTCCTGCAGCCTGTCCATGCGCTCGTCGTATTCGAGCCCGTCTTCCTTCATCCGGATCATCGCGGCGTCGCGCGCCTGCCGCTCCTGCGCGCGCAGCACCTGCTTGGGGTCTTCGAGTGTGGCCTCGACCATGGAAATCACGTCAAGCGCGTACATGTCGGATTCAGGGTCGAGCAGTTCCAGCGCGGCGAGCAGGAACGGGCTGAGCGGCTGGTCGAGCGCGAAATCGTCGGGCATGTCCACGTCGAGGAAGTAGTCGAGCCCACCGTCGTCGCGCTCTTCGGTCTCGATCACCTTCGTGTCGAACAGGGTCTGGAATATCTCGTCGGCACGTTCATGCAGATGCTCCTTCTGGTCCGGCGTCTGCGCGGAGTCGTCGATCAGCTCGTCAACGCGCCGGCGCGCGTCACCGCCCTGCGTGACCTCGTTGAGCACCATCGAATGGGTGATCTTCATGTGCGGGACGAGTGTTTCCGGCGCGGCGTCAATCAACTTGTCAAACGTGCTCTGGTTCCACGTGACGAACCCTTCCGGCGCCTTCTTGCGCTTGACTTTCTTGAGTTTCTTCGGATCGTTCCCGGCCTTGGCGACGGCCTTGGCGTTTTCGATCTCGTATTCGGGCGCCTCGGCGACGACCAGTCCCTCCGTGTCGAAGCCCATGCGGCCGGCGCGGCCGGCGATCTGATGGAACTCGCGGGCGCGCAGGCGACGCATCTTGGTGCCGTCGAACTTCGTCAGCGCGGTCAGCACGACCGAATGGATCGGCACGTTGATGCCGACTCCCAGCGTATCGGTGCCGCAGATGACCGGCAACAGCCCCTGCTGCGCAAGCTGCTCGACGAGACGACGATATCGCGGCAGCATGCCGGCATGGTGGATGCCGACGCCGGTACGCAACAGCCGTTGCAGTATCTTGCCGAACGCGGTCGTGAACTTCACGCCCTTGATGGCCTCGGCGATGGCCTGTCGCTGCTCCTTGCTGGACACGCCGGTCGAGGCGAGCGACTGCGCGGTGTCGAGCGCCGCATCCTGCGAGAAATGCACGACGTAGATCGGCGTCTCGCCCTTGCGGAACGCCAGTTCGACGGTCTTCTCCAGCGGATCGAGCGTGTACTCGTAAGTGAGCGGCACCGGGCGCGGCGCGTCGGCGATCACGTCCACGTCAGTGTCGGTCATGTCCTCCAGCTTGTCGGCGATCGCGTCGACGTTGCCGAGTGTGGCGCTCATCAGCAGGAACTGCGTGTCCGGCAGCGTCAGCAGCGGCACCTGCCACGCCCAGCCGCGCTCCGAGTCGCCGTAATAGTGGAACTCGTCCATGGCCACGCAGCCGACGTCCGCGCGACGCCCCTCGCGCAGCGCCTGGTTGGCGAGGATCTCGGCCGTGCAGCAGATGATCGGCGCATCGGCGTTGATGTGCGTGTCTCCGGTGATCATGCCGACGTTGTCGCGGCCGAACACCTCGACCAGATCGAAGAACTTTTCCGAGACCAGCGCCTTGATCGGCGCGGTGTAGTAGGAGCGCCGCCCGGTGCACAGCGCGGCGAAGTGCATGCCAAGCGCCACCAGCGACTTGCCGGAGCCGGTCGGCGTGTTGAGGATCACATGGTCGCCTGCCAGCAGGTCCATGATGGCCTCTTCCTGATGAGGCCACGGCTCGACGCCCTTGACGTCGGTCACCCAGCCGAAGAACCGCTCGTAGATCTCGTCCGTGTCGATGTTGCGCTCGCCCTCGTCCCACGCGGGCGCCAGCGCCCCCAGCGAACCATAATGTTCTGTATCTGCCATAGTGGTTCCCAGTCTACACGCCGGCGCAGCTCGCGGAATCGACCGGCGGGCGCAAGTTCACCCCAGCAGCCGCCGAACCTCGTCCGGATCGACGTCCGGGTCGAGTCCCGGCCATGTCATGTTCATGTTCTTCAATGTGGTGCGCAGCAGCTCGGAGACCACGGCCCTCGAGTACCAGCGGTTGTCGGCGGGCACCAGATACCACGGCGCAGTCTGCGTGCTGGTCTTCTCGAACACCTCCTGCCACGCGCCCATATAGTCGTCCCAGCGTTCGCGCGCGTCCAGGTCGGACATGTCGAACTTCCAGTATTTGGTCGGGTCGTTGAGACGCCCGAGAAAATGCCTCTTCTGCTCCTCCTGGCTCACGACGAGGAAGATCTTGAGAATCGCGCAGCCGTCAGCCGCCAGCGAACGCTCGAACTCATTGACCAGATCGTACCGGCCGCGCCATTCGGCCTCGGGATACGTGCCGTACACATGCGGCATGACGATGTCCTCGTAATGCGAGCGGTCGAACACCGCGATCCACCCGTTCTTTGGCAGCTCGCGTTCCACCCGCCACAGGAAGCCGTGCCGCGTCTCCTCGTCGGTCGGCTTGCCGAAACCGTGATAGTGGATGCCCATCGGGTCGCCCTGCCGGAACACGTGGCGCACGATGCCGCCCTTGCCGGAGGCGTCCATGCCCTGCAGCACGATGAGCAGCCGGCGGCGCGAGCCCTTGACGCCGTTCGCATACAGCAGCCGTTGATATCGGGCGATCTCCGATGAGCTGAGCGTGATGAACCGTTCAGCGTCATCCCTGCCGCCGGGGAAGCCGGGTGTGGAATCTCCGGCGACATCGTCGATATGCACGCCGTGATGGAACATGAGACGCTGCGCGGGCGGCAGCGACCATACAGCGCTGAGCAGCTCACTGGATTTGGCGGCGTTCGCGAGTCGTTCAGCCACCGTCGTGCTCGATTCGATGGTTTCGATGCGGTTCGTGGCGAGCCGCAGTACCTTGTCGATGCGTTTGTCCGTCTTCTCGGACTTCGCTCCTTTGCCCGACTTGTCCGGCTTATCTGTCTTGTCCGATTTTCCGTCGCCTTTGGCCATGCCCCGATTGTACGTCCCATGCGCCGCCTTGTGAAGCATTTCCGCGGCGGAATATCGAACGGCCGGACCGGCGCATCCCCTGTCGGGGAGTGCCGGCCCGGCCGTTATCGGGTCAGGCTGCGGGACGCTGTCCGCGTATTCCTGCGCGGACCGTAATCTACCGGGTCATTACGCGTCGTCTTCAGCGTTCTTCTGCTCGGCATCGCCCTCATCTCCGCCCTGCGGATCGGGATGAGCCTCGTCGAAGCCCTGCTCGTAGCGCGTGCGCTGCCAGTTGTGGATCGAGGCGTTGCTGCCGCGATGGTGCACGTGGTATGTGAGCGGCGTGCCGCGCAGGGGGCGCTCCTCGACCTCCTTGGCGACGGCGATCTGGTTGACGTTGGACGGATCCATGATCGCGATCGGCGGAACTGGTTCCGGTTCGGCCGGCGCCGCGGTGCGCTGCTGCATGCGCGACGGCAGCCATTCGGCCAGACGCGACAGCAGCCAGCAGACGATGAAGTACACGACCGCGGCCACGACCAGCGTCTGCAGGATGTTGAAGTACATCGAGCCGAGACGGCGCGACTCCTGCAGCAGATCGGTGTACATGATGATCGATCCGAGCGCGGTATCCTTGAGCACCACGACCAGCTGCGTGACGGCGGCCGGCAACATCGCGTAGACGGCCTGCGGCACCTCGATCTGCATCAGCGACTGCGTCTCGGTCAGTCCCAGTGCGAGCGACGCCTCACGCTGCCCGTTCGGTAGGTTGCCGACGCCGGAACGCACCAGCTCGGCGACCACGGAGCCGTTATACAGCACCAGGGCCAGCACCACCGCCCAGTAGGACGGGCTGGACAGTCCCGCGAACGCGAACCAGCGCCAGAAGAAGATCATCAGCAGCAGTACCGGCACCGCGCGGCAGAACTCCACGACGACCGACGAGATCGCCCGCAGCACCACGTTCGGCAGCAGTCGGCCGACGCCGAACACCAGGCCGAACACCACGGAGCCGACAACGGCGACGATGGACGCCTTGACCGTCATCCACAGGCCGGGAAGATAGAAATCAGTCCACGCCTCACGCTCCAGCGCGGGCTTCCACAGCTCCCAGCTCAGCTGGTTCTCGCCGTCCGGCGGGTTGTGCAGGCGCATCAGGATCAGCACCAGCACGCCGACAAAGATCAGCGCGGCGACCCAGTTGACGATGCGGATGGTGCGGCGTCCCTTGGGACCGGGCTGGTCGAACAATACGGAATTGGAAGTATCAGCCATGTCGTCACCTCCGCACGGCGAGCTTGTTGGACAGGTACGTGGTCAGCATGCCGATCGGGATGATGAGAATCACATAGCCGAACGCGAAGATCAGGAAGATCTGCACGATCACGTCCGGGTGGAATTCGATCATCGTGCTCATCAGCGACGACGTCTCCGTGGCCACCGACGCGGCCGCGGCCACCGTGGAGTTCTTCAGCAACGCGATCAGCGTATTGCCGAGAGGCGCGACCGAGCCGCGGAACGCCTGCGGCAGGATGATCTGCGTGGCCGACTGCATGAAGCCCAATCCGAGCGCACGAGCCGCCTCGGCCTGGCCGATCGGCACGGTGTTGATGCCTGAACGCAGCGACTCGCACACGAACGCCGCGGTGTACAGACTCAGTCCCGTCACCGCCAGCCAGAAGAAGTTCGTGACGAACGTGTCGGAGAACGTGAGCTTGAGCTGCGCGTAGGCGCCCAGCACCATGAACACCATGATGATGGTCAGCGGCAGGTTCTTGAACAGTTCCACGTAGGCTCCGGCGACGGTGCGCAGCGAGGATATCGGAGAGATGCGCATCATGACCAGCACCACGCCGAGAATCAGCGAGAACAGCGCCGACCACAGCGTCAGTTCGATGTTGACCAGGAACGCGGCGGGAACGTCGTATTCGCTGAACAGTTGGATGAATCCGTCCATGCTACTTCTCCCCCTCGGTCGGTTTCGGCGGGTTGTACTCCGCGTTCGGCGTGTACGACGTGCCCTCGGTGTTGTCGGCGATGGCGCGCTCCCAGGAACCGTCCTTGATCATCTCGGTGATGGCGGCGTTGATCTTCTTGGCGAGCGCCGTGTCGCCCTTCTTGATGCCCACGCCGTAGTATTCCTGCGTGAACGGCTTGCCGACGACGCGCAGCTTTCCGCGCGAGGCGGAGGCGAGGCCGGCGAGGATGATGTCGTCGGTGGTGACCGCGTCCACGATGCCGGAGAACAGCGCCGTGGCGCATTCCGCATAGCCGGGCTGCTCCATGAGCTGCACTTCGGAGGCGAACTTCTTCTTGACTGTGGCGGCCGAAGTAGAACCGGTGACCGAGCACAGGCGCTTGCCGTTGAGGTCTTCGGGGCCGTTGATGGAATGGTCGTCCTTGCGCACGAGCAGGTCCTGCCCGGCCACGAAGTACGGGCCGGCGAAGGATACCGCGTTCTTGCGCTCGTCGGTGATCGAGTAGGTGGCGAGGATCATGTCGACGTCGCCGTTCTGCAGCATGGCCTCACGCTGCTTGGAGGGGGCTTCCTTCCAGACGATCTCGTCTTCGGAATAGCCGAGCTTCTTGGCGACGTACTTGGCCACGTCCACGTCGAAGCCGACGTATGTTCCGGATTTCTTGAAGCCGAGGCCGGGCTGGTCGAACTTGATGCCGATGCGTATCTTGCCGCTTTCGTCGGCGCCGCACGCGGCCAGCGACATCGTGCATGCCACGGCGGCGAGCGCCGCGAGCGCGCGGCGGGCGATGCGCCTGATGCGAGTGTTGAATACCGTCATATGCGTCACGACCAATCAGTGCGTGAGGATCTTCGACAGGAAGTCCTTGGCGCGTTCGGTCTTCGGATGGCCGAAGAACTCGTCGGGCGTGTTCTCCTCAAGGATCTGCCCGTCGGCCATGAACACGATGCGGTCGGCCGCCTTGCGCGCGAAGCCCATCTCGTGGGTGACGCAGATCATCGTCATGCCTTCTCGCGCGAGCTCGACCATCACGTCCAGCACCTCGTTGACCATTTCGGGGTCGAGCGCGGAGGTCGGCTCGTCGAACAGCATGACCTTCGGGCGCATGGCGAGCGCGCGGGCGATGGCCACGCGCTGCTGCTGGCCGCCGGACAGCTGGGAGGGCATCTTGGACGCCTGCGAGTCGACGCCGACACGGGTCAGCAGATCCATGGCGAGATGCTCGGCTTCCTTCTTGTCCATGTGGCGCACCTTGATGGGCGCGAGGGTAACGTTTTCAAGGATCGTCTTGTTGGCGAACAGGTTGAACGACTGGAACACCATGCCGACTTCGGCGCGCAGCTGCGCGAGCTGTCTGCCCTCCTGGGGCAGCGCCTTGCCGTCGATGCGGATGTCGCCCGACTCGATGGTCTCCAGGCGGTTGATGGTGCGGCACATCGTCGACTTGCCGGAGCCGGACGGCCCCACGACGACGAGCACTTCGCCTTTGTTGACGGTCAGGTTGATGTCTTTCAATACGTGGAGGTCGCCGAAGTACTTTTCCACGTGAGTCAGTTCGACGAGAGGTCGTCCTGTGGGTTCATTGCCCGGTACCAGTGGCACCACGGGGAGTATTGCTTCTTGTTTTTCTGACATATTGAGCAGTATAAACTATTGAAGGCACAAGAAGTTCACATTCTCGTCCAATATGCGACTCGCCTGTGCGACTCGCCCGCGGCCGCGCGGCGTCTTACTGCCGCGGCTTGCCCAGACCGGGGACGAATCGGACGCCGGGAATATCGGCGAAGATCGAGCCGTCGACCACCAGTTTGGACGGGCGGATGCCGGAGCCGAGATACAGCTTGGGAATCGACAGCACATGCTGGTCGACGAGCAGCGGCCAGTCATCGGGCAGTCCGATCGGCGACATGCCGCCCGACTCCATGCCGGTCGCCTCGACGGCCGCGTCAATCGGTGCGAAACTGACCTTGGACACCTCCAGCGTGTGCTTGACCACGCCGTTGAGGTCGGCGTGCGTGTCCGCGGTGACGAAAGCCGCGGCGAATTCGGGCGGCGCCTTGCGGGTCTTGTGCGTGTGCACGACCGAATCTCCAACGATCTCGCCTACGCGGTCATGCGTATCGATCATGACCTCGACGCAGGGCTGCTGGAGGAAGCGGAAGCACAATCGCTGCGCTCCATCGTCATGCGGGCGCTGCATGACACGCATGACGTCATCAACATGCCGGATCGACATGGCAGCGGCTTCGATCGGTACCGGCGGCTGGGGGTGGTCACCGTAAACAGACGCACGATGTTCAAGCCGTATTCGACTCAGTACAATGCACGAAACACGCGCACGGCCTCCGACCGAGCGGCGACGTCGAGCTTGACCTTCGCGTGCCGCACCACCACGGACACCGTCGAATCCGCTATTCCCAGGCGCTCCGCAATCTCCGCCGTCGAATAGTTGTCGGCATACAGACCCAACACCTCACGCTCCCGCTTCGACAGTGTCCGGGACCGTCGCGCCGATGCCGATACTATCGACCCATGTGCCTGTTCCGTGGTCGGGAAACCCGGGAACGGCCGTACCAGGACATTCCGCATGGCTTCGGCGAGTTCCTTCGGCGTCACGCTTTTGGCAATCAACCCCTGGGAGCCCGCATCGATCGCCAGCTGACGGTAATGATCCAACGAATACGATGTGATGCCAAGTACCATGATGTCGGCTGATGCAGCACGAACACGCCGGCAGATCTCGGGACCGGGAATGTCGGTCAGCGGCATATCCAGCATGGGCAATGCGAACCGGTCGTTATCCACGATTCCAATGGTGATCACGATCCCATTGTGCCCTGCCCGACCTCATCGCCCATCATCAAATGGTCGATATGGCATGCATCTGATGTGCTTTGGCCGTCATTGCGTTCCTAAGTGCGCGCCGAAACGACGACCGCGCGCACTTAAGAACGCAAACCGGGCCATTTGCGTCGCTATGTGCGCGCACTTGTCGTTTCGGCGCGCACATAGGAACGCAAACAGCAGTTCGGCAATCCTCACGGGTAGCAGGGTGCGGACAACTGCGAAAAAAACGGCCTGTGTACTGCGCAGACGGATATGCAAAGAGGCCCCGACCTGCATGGTCTGGGCCCTCTCGTCAAAGAAGACAGCGAGATGTTACTCAGTCTTCGGCATCCGGGTCGTAGTCGACGCCGGTCTCGGCACGCTGCTCGTCACTGATCGGAGCCGGGGCGCCGGTCAGCGGGTCACGACCGCCACCGGCCTTCGGGAAGGCGATGACGTCGCGAATGGTGTCGGCACCGGCGAGGATGGACACGGTGCGGTCCCAGCCCAGGGCGATGCCCGCGTGAGGCGGGGCGCCGAACTTGAAGGCGTCGAGGAGGAAGCCGAACTTCTCCTTGGCCTCTTCGGGAGCGATGCCGAGGACGTTGAGGACGCGGTCCTGAATGTCGTCGCGGTGGATACGCACGGAACCGCCGCCCATCTCCTCGCCGTTGCAGACGATGTCGTAGGAGTCAGACATGGCGTGCTCGGGATCCTGATCGAACTTGTCGATCCAGTCCTTGCTCGGCATGGTGAACGGGTGGTGCATGGAGGTCCACTTGGAGTGGCCGACGGCCACATCATCGTCATCCGGGTCATCGGTGGGCTTGAACAGCGGGAAGTCCACGACCCAGGTGAAGGCGAACTTCTTCGGATCGAGCAGACCCGCGCGACGGGCGAGCTCCACGCGCACGGCACCCAGCAGCAGCTGGGAGGATTCGCGGGAGCCGGCGGCGAAGAACACGGCGTCGCCGGACTCGGCACCGACGGCGGCCATCAGGCCCTCGCGCTCGGAGTCGGACAGGTTCTTGGCGACGGGTCCCTTGAGCTCGCCGTCCTCGGTGAAGGACACGTAGGCGAGGCCCTTGGCGCCGCGCTGCTTGGCCCACTCCTGCCATGCGTCGAACTGACGACGCGGGGTGGCGGCACCGCCCTTGAAGACGACGGCGCCGACGTAGTCGGCCTGGAACACGCGGAACGGCGTGTCCTTGAAGTATTCGGTGAGCTCGACGAGCGGGTTGCCGAAACGCAGGTCCGGCTTGTCGGAGCCGTACTTGTCCATGGCATCCTGCCAGGTGATGCGCTGAATCGGCAGCTGCACGTCGTAGCCGGCGGACTTCCAGATGGCGGCGATGACCTTTTCGGCCATGGCCATCACGTCCTCCTGATCGACGAACGCCATCTCCATGTCGAGCTGGGTGAACTCGGGCTGGCGGTCGGCGCGGAAGTCTTCGTCACGGTAGCAGCGGGCCAGCTGGTAGTAACGCTCGACGCCGGAGACCATGAGCAGCTGCTTCAAGAGCTGCGGGGACTGCGGCAGCGCGTACCAGGAGCCAGGCACCAGACGGGCGGGCACGACGAAGTCGCGGGCACCTTCCGGGGTGGACTTGATGAAGGTCGGGGTCTCGACCTCGGTGAAGTCCATCTCCTCCAGCGCGTGGCGGGCGGCCTTGGCCATGTCGGAGCGCAGCTTGAGGTTGTGCTGCATGGACGGACGGCGAAGGTCGAGGTAACGGTACTTCAGTCGCACGTCTTCGCCGGGCAGCTTGTTCTCGGACTCGTTTTCGAGCGCGGTGGACACCTGGAACGGCAGCGCATCGGACTTGGCGAGCACATCGATGGTCTCGACGACGACTTCGATCTTGCCGGTGGCCAGATGCGTGTTCTCGTTGCCGTCCGGGCGCAGACGAACCTCGCCGGTGACCTGGATGACAAACTCGGAGCGCAGCGGGCGCGCCATCTCCTCGTCGTAGATGACGATCTGCACCAGGCCGGTGTTGTCGCGCAAATCGATGAACGCCACGCCGCCGTGATCGCGGCGACGATCGACCCAACCTGCGAGCGTCACCTTCTGACCGACGAGTGCTTCGGTCACCTCGGTGGCATGATGTGTTCTGTAAGCCGTCTGGCTCATGCTTCCTCTTTCTTATGCAATCTATGCAATGGTTTCCCTGCAACGCGCGCCCGTCCCCGGCAGAGGACGGGCGCTGACGAAAATCAGTCGATTACAACGGTTTGCCGGGCAATACACAGTATCCGGTTGCCACGACTTGGGATCGGCCGGCTGCTGATCGCCGGTGACGATGTTCTTGACCTCGTCGGATGCCGTGTCGTCGCCGTCCGTCGCGCCGGCCGGGAACCACACATACGGGATGCCAAGCTTGTCGGCATATTTGATCTGCTTGCCAAGTTTGGCCGCAGTGGGCGCGACGTCCGCGGCGATGCCGCGGGAGCGCAGCGTGTTCGCGATGAGATTCGCGGCGGAGCGATCCTGCTCATTCCACACGGCGACGAGCACGGATGCCGGGCAGACGCGGCTGGCGTGCGCTCCGGCGGAGTGCAGCATGTACGACACGAGACGGCTCAGGCCGATGGACAGGCCGACGCCCGGGTACTTGCGGTTGCCCTGCGAGGCGAGGTTGTCGTAACGGCCGCCGGAGCAGATTGAGCCAAGCGACGCCGCCCCGTCGAGGAAGGTCTCGTATACGGAACCAGTGTAGTAGTCGAGTCCACGGGCGATCTTCAGGTCGGCGATCACCGCGCCCGGGCGGATGAGGGCGGCTTCGTCGACAATCATCGCGAGCGTGTCCAGTCCCTGCCGGGCCAGCATGTACGCGTCGGAATCGTCCGCGATGCCGTGCGCGGCGCACAGCGCGTCGAACTTGTCGGCGAGCTCCTTGCCGTCGGCGGCGGTGAGTTCGGCCAGTTCCAGGCAGGCGCGGGCCTGCGCTTCATCGGCGCCGCACGTGTCGACGAGCAGCTTCGCCACTTCGTCCGCGCCGATCTTGTCGAGCTTGTCGATCTCGCGAAGCACTCCCTCGATGTCGGTCAGGCCAAGTCCGCGGTAGAAGCCTTCGGACAGCTTGCGGTTGTTCGCGTGCACGGTCGCCTTGGGTAGGCCGAACGCGCGCAGCTCCTCAAGAGCCGACACCATGACCAGCGGCAGCTCGACCTCGTAATGGTCGGGCAGGTCGCCGTTGCCGATCACGTCGATATCGGCCTGGACGAACTCGCGGAAACGTCCTTCCTGCGGACGTTCGCCACGCCACACCTTCTGAATCTGCCAACGCTTGAACGGGAACGCGAGGTCGCCGGAATGCTCGACCACATACCGGCTCAGCGGCACGGTCAGATCGAAGTGCAGACCCAACCGGTCATTGACCGGCGTGTCGGATTCGTGCCCGACCTCCTGCAGACGGGACAGCAGGTAAATCTCCTTGCTGGTCTCGCCTTTTTTGAGCAGACTGGAGCCCTGTTCCACCGCGCGTGTCTCGATGCCGATGAAACCGTTGAGCTCGAAAACCCTACGGAGCGTGTCGATGACACGCTGCTCCACAACACGTTCAGAGGGGAGCCACTCTGGAAATCCTGATATTGATGCGCCTTTAGCCACGATTCCCTATAATAGGGGAGGTTGCGGAAAAATCCATTCGGATTTTTCCCCAGCCAACGACTACCTTCAAGCTTATAAGGAGCTGGCCATGGCCGACGAGACTGCCACCATATCCGACAACACCACCGAACCCACCGAGCAGGCAACGACGCCCACACCGGCACCGACCCCTGCATCCGCGCCGAAACCCCACGCCCCTTCGCCGGCCGCATTCGCCAAGAAAGCGGCCAAGCGCCCCGCCCCCGCCGCTTCGGCATCCAGCTATTCGGACGCCGAGGTGAAGGCGGCCGAAGCGTTCGGCCGCGTCGACGACAACGGTACCGTGTACGTCAGGGAGGGCGACTCCGAGCGTGAGGTCGGGCAGTTCCCCGACGTCTCCAAGGAGGAGGCGCTGTCGCTGTACGCCCGTCGTTACCTTGACCTCAAGGCCAAGTTGGATCTGCTGGCGAGCCGCCTGCATTCCGACACGGTGAAGTCGCACGAGATCGACGAGACGCTGAAGTCCCTTGAGCAGGAGACCGACAAGCCCGCGGCGGTCGGCGACATGGCCGCGCTGAAGCAGCAGTTCGAGCAGCTGAAGGAGGCCGGCGCCGCGAAGAAGGCCGAGCTCACCAAGGCCCGCAAGGCGGCGATCGCCAAGGCTGTCGAAGAACGCACCAAGATCGTCGAGAAGGCCGAGGCCCTCGCATCCTCGCTGGATGACGAGATCAACTGGCGTTCCACCGCCGACAAGTTCCGTTCCTTGTTCGACCAGTGGCAGCAGCATCAGCGCACGTCCGTGCACATCGACAAGCCGCAGGCCGACGCGCTGTGGAAGCGTTTCTCCGCCGCACGCACCACGTTCAACCAGGCCCGCCGCAAGTGGTCGCAGGCCCGCGACGTCGAGCGCGCCCATGCCAAGGCCGAGAAAGAGGCGATCATCGCCGAGGCGAACCAGCTGAAGGACTCGACCGCATGGGGCGAGACCTCGCGCCGGTTCAACGAGTTGATGGACCGTTGGAAGCGGGCCGGCCGCGTCGGCCGCAGCGATGACGACGCGCTGTGGGCGCAGTTCCGCAAGGCAGCCGACGAGTTCTTCAACGCGCGTCAGGCCGACCGTGACCAGATCAGCACCTCCGAGAAAGAGAACCTCGCCAAGAAGGAGGAGCTGCTGAAGAAGGCCGAGGCCCTGGTGCCCGTCGCCGACGAGGCCGCCGCGAAGAAGGCGCGTCAGGCGCTGGGAGCCATCCAAGACGAGTGGGATCAGATCGGCTATGTGCCGCGCGACGACATGCGCCGTGTCGAAGGCCGTCTCGACGCCGTCGACAAGCAGATCAAGGCCGTCGAGGACGCCGCGTGGAAGAAGACCGATCCGGAGGCCGACGCCCGCAAGTCCAGCTTCGAGGAGCAGCTGACCGCTCAGCTCGCCGAGCTTGACGAGAAGATCGCGGCCGAGTCCGACCCGAAGAAGAAGGCCAAGCTTGAGGCGGAGAAGGCCACCAAGGAGCAGTGGCTCAACGCTATCAAGTAGGCCGATCCGCTGTCCGGCCCGGTGTGTCGGCCGGCCGCCGTCGTCAGGACGGTCGGCCGACACACCGATTACCGGCTGTCATCGTCTCGTTGGCATGGGCGTCAGGGAATTCTCCCCGGCGCTCTTTTTTGTATTACGACACCGCGGACGCTACGACAGTGGTCAGGTTTGATGCGTTAGAGGCACACGGGCATACAGCATCCAAGTGCCGTCCTCGACCTCGGTGCGCAGCATGCCGCCGAAATGGAGCAGTCTGTCACGATACAGGCCAAGTCCCATATGTGTGGAGACCGCTGTCTCACTTTTTATCGGCCGGATGAGTCACGGAATTGTACTGGGTGACTTCTGCGACGTCATCGTGAAGCATCACGCTGCAATCGAATTCGCAACCTGCCGGGCAGTGCCGGATGATGTTATGGGCGATTTCATTGAGCGGCTCGCCAAGCAGCGTCATATGATCGGGGCCGATGTCTTCCATGAGTCCATTGTCGTGCAGCGCGAACCCTCCATGGAATCCCTTGCCGGCAAGCTCTTCTCGAAGAGCGTCACATAGTCGACGCAACCGATCAACGGATACCGCGTCCGCCCGAGTCGTGCACCTGCGCGGCGTAATCGAGCGTCTGAGCGTGATGTTCCTGACGCTCCCGCTCCAGCATGCGCTCATGTGCCTGCTCACGGGTCTGCTGCCGACGCATCATCATACTGAGCAACAGGCCAAGCAGACCGGCGAATACGATGATAGCAATCATGAATAGGCCGTTCGTTACATTCAGGTATGACAAACCACCGGCCATATGAATTGCATGAAGCAGCTGCTTTTCCGGAAATATGTCACGGTTGGCTTCAGCGGGTTGTTAGCTGTCGTGGTCATGAGACTTATCTCGGAACCGGTCGCCTCGGCAATCTCGGCGGCCTTGAATTCTTCGTTCTTGAGCCTGTTCTTATACTCCTGCACATACTGTGCGGGAATGTCGGAGCTGACCATCCTCTCAGCGTCCTGTACCAACACGACGGTGACCAACTCGTTTTCGGGAGAGGTTCCGTCTGCGTGTGCAATTGGTATCGCACATGTCATAGCACAGGCCAAAGTAATGATCGCGGCCAGATACTTTCTGACCAACACTTCGTTGTGTCGGTTTCCACTGTAGGACGGAATCGCATGGTGGGAGTATGGGTGCGGGTGATTTGCCGTCCTGAGGACGGCATGAGTGGGAGAATATTGCAGACCACCCCCAGTCGCTTCGCGACAGCCCCGCCAGCGGGAGCCAATTCACGCCCCCGCTGGCGGGGCTGTCGAGTGTAGCGAGACTGGGGGTGGTCAGTCGGCCGGTCAACCGGTACCCGATCAGGCCTCCTGCGAGGCGGGAGCGGCGTTGTCAGCCGACTTGTCAGCTGACTCCTCCGTTGCCGGCTCCGCAGCCGGCTCGTTCTCGGGCTTGGCGTCGTCGAACTGTTCGCCGCGGAAGGTGAATTCGCCGAGGATGCCCTCGCCTTCGGAGTCGACCACCACGCGCTGACCGTCTTCGAGTTCGCCCATCAGGATCTTCTCGGAGATGGCGTCCTCGATGTCGCGCTGGATCACGCGGCGCAGCGGACGAGCACCGAGCAGCGGGTCGAAGCCCTTCTGCGCGAGCAGGTCCTTGGCGGCCGGGGTGAGCTCCAGCGACATGTGACGGTCGAACAGACGGTCGTTGAGCTGCTTGATGTCGAGGTCGACAATCTGACGCACCTGCGGCTCGGTGAGCTGACGGAACACGATGATGTCGTCAAGACGGTTCAGGAACTCGGGACGGAACTGCTGCTTGAGTTCGGAGCTGACCTGATCCTTCATGCGCTGGTAGCTGGACTCCGCGTTCGAGCCAAGGTTGAAGCCGGTGTTGGCGGCCTTGGCGATGTCGCGCGTACCCAGGTTGGTGGTCAGGATGATGATGGTGTTTTTGAAGTCCACCTTGCGTCCCTGACCATCGGTCAGGTGACCGTCGTCCAGCACCTGCAGCAGCGTGTTGAAGATGTCCGGATGGGCCTTCTCGATCTCGTCGAACAGCACGACGGAGAACGGCTTGCGGCGCACCTTCTCGGTGAGCTCGCCACCCTCCTCGTAACCGACGTATCCCGGAGGAGCGCCGAACAGACGCGATGCCGCATACTTCTCGGAGAACTCCGACATGTCCACGCGAATCAGCGCGTCCTCATCGTCGAACAGGAACTCGGCCAGCGCCTTGGCCAGCTCGGTCTTGCCGACGCCGGTCGGGCCGGCGAAGATGAACGAGCCCGCAGGACGCTTCGGATCCTTGAGGCCCACACGAGTGCGGCGAATCGAACGGGACAGCGCGGAAACCGCTTCGTCCTGGCCGATGATGCGCTTGTGCAGCTCGGACTCCATGCCGAGCAGCTTCTTCGACTCGGCCTGGGTGAGCTTGAACACCGGAATGCCGGTGGTCGAGGAGATCACCTGGGCGATCACATCCTCGTTCACGACCATCTCGACATCGGACTCGCCCTCGCGCCAGGAGGATTCCTTCTCCTTGCGCTCCGCTTCCAGCTTCTCCTGGTTGTCGCGCAGCTCGGCGGCCTTCTCGAAGTCCTGGTCCTTGATGGCCTTGTCCTTCTCGGCGGCGACCTTCGCGACCTTCTGGTCAAGTTCCTTGAGCTCGGGCGGGGCGGTCAGGCGCTTAATGCGCAGCCGCGCGCCGGCCTCGTCGATCAGGTCGATGGCCTTGTCGGGCAGGTTGCGGTCCTGGATGTAGCGGGACGACAGCTCCGCGGCGGACTGCAGCGCGCCGTCGGTGATGGTCACGTGGTGGTGGTTCTCGTAGCGCGAGCGCAGGCCCTTGAGGATTTCGATGGTCTCCGCGATTGTCGGCTCATGCACCTGAATCGGCTGGAAACGACGTTCCAGCGCCGCGTCCTTCTCGATGTACTTGCGGTACTCGTCGGTGGTGGTGGCGCCGATGGTCTGGAGCTCACCGCGAGCCAGCATGGGCTTGAGCATGTCAGACGCGCCCAAGGCGCCGTCCGCCGAACCGGCACCGACGATCGTGTGAATCTCGTCGATGAACAGCACGATGTCGCCGCGCGTCTTGATCTCCTTGAGCACCTTCTTGAGGCGTTCCTCGAAATCGCCGCGGTAGCGCGAGCCGGCCACCATGGAGCCCAGATCCAGCGAATAGACCTGCTTGTCCTTCAGCGTCTCCGGCACGTCGCCGGCGTTGATCTTCTGCGCGAGGCCTTCGACGACGGCGGTCTTGCCGACGCCCGGCTCGCCGATCAGCACGGGGTTGTTCTTCGTGCGGCGCGACAGCACGACCATGACACGTTCGATCTCGTTGGTGCGCCCGATCACCGGGTCGAGCTTGCCCTCGGCCGCTTCGGCGGTCAGGTTGCGCCCGAACTGGTCCAGAATGGCCGAACCGGTCTGGCTGCGCTTGTCCTGCACGCCGCCGGCGTTGGCCAGATCGCCCTTGCCGGAGGCATTGGCGCCGCCGCTGTTGCCATGGATCATGTCGATAGTGGCCGAACGCAGTTCGCCCAGGTCGACATCCATCTTGATGAGCACCTGGGTGCCCACGCCTTCGCCTTCGCGAATCAGGCCGAGCAGGATGTGCTCGGTGCCGATATAGCTGTGACCGAGTTGCAGCGCCTCGCGCAGACTCAGCTCCAACACCTGCTTGGCGTGCGGAGTAAAGGGAATGTGCCCGTTG
>ENA-OQOA01000212-OQOA01000212.1-human-gut-metagenome-genome-assembly--contig:-NODE-212-length-30178-cov-3.699444_pt1 | contig 30178 bp, 36 predicted proteins | sample MGYA00242633_ERZ504888 | MGnify/ENA primary metagenome ERZ504888 (study PRJEB26092, sample SAMD00036372) | human gut metagenome | host: Homo sapiens | study: EMG produced TPA metagenomics assembly of...
TGTTAAATGAGTGGGAGGAACTATGAAAACGTAAAAAAAATAGATACAGGCAGGATTAAAGAAATTCACAGTGATCACTATCTTAGGTGTATTTCTTATGACAAGTCTGATTCCAGTATCCGCAGCAACGAAAGTATCAAAGATCAAATGGTCAGCATATAGAAAGACAATGTATGTTGGAAATGCACAGAGATTTGCAGTGAAGATCACACCAGCCAAAGCATCCAAAGCGAAGCTTGGATGGAAAACAAGTAATAAGAAGATTGCCAAAGTCAGTGCAAAAGGAGTTGTCACACCTGTCAAAGCAGGAAAAGCAACGATCACATGTTACGTGAAATCACAAAAATCAAAGAAAGTAACATGCAAAGTCACAGTGAAAAAACAGAAAGTGAAAGCGATCACGTTTGCAAAAGCAAGCGTAGCCGTACAGAAAGGGAAAAAGGTCAGCAATCCAGCGATCGTAACACCAACTTACGCAGCAAATAAAAAGGTAACATACAAATCTTCTAGCACAAGTGTGGCAACAGTCAGCACAAGTGGAGTTGTAACAGGAAAGAAAGTCGGAACAGCTACGATCACAGCAACAGCAGCCGATGGATCAAAGAAGAAAAACAGTTACAAAGTAACTGTTGTAACACCGATCACAAAAAATAGTGCCAAGTTTATCGCACACCGCGGATTAAGTGCCGAAGCACCAGAGAATACGATCAAAGCCTATGAATTAGCGGGTGGAGCAGAATTCTGGGGAGCAGAAACAGATGTCCGTATGACAAAAGACAAGAAATTCATTCTGCAGCACGACCTGACATTCAAGAGATTATGCGGAGTTGATAAGAAACCAGAAGATATGACATTATCAGAGATCCAGAAACTGACGATCAAATCTGGAAATAACATTTCAAAATATAAGAATGTAAAATCAGCAACGACAGTTGCAACATTAGAAGATTATTTAACAACATGCAAGAAGTATAACATGGTACCGGTTATCGAGATTAAGATGGAATTCGTAGAATACGGAAATGAAACAACCAATGATTCTCGAATGCAGGCAGTGACAAAGAACAACATGGAAGATCTGTATGCATTAACAAATCAGATCATGGGGAATAAAGAATACATGTTTATTGCCTATGACTTTGAAACAATGGTACAGATGAGAAAAGTCTTAGACGATAACGCAACAACATCCACAAATGTAAAATTACAGCATGTAACAAATAATCCAGATCAGGGAATGATCAATTATTACAAGAAACGTAAGATTGAATTGGATGCAAATTGTGATAAGATTTCACTCTCAGACATCAAGGCATTCAAAGATGGTGGAGTGAATGTAGGACTTTGGACTGTGGACGATACAGAAAGAGTCGCAGATTATATTGCACAGAAAGTGGATTATATTACAACGAATACAAAGTTCTGGTAAGAATAGAAAACACAAGAAAAGAGACAGCAGATGAAGATGTTTGTTGTCTCTTTTTTGGTGTTATGGTTTTGTGGTATAATTAAAACGATCACCATCTATCACAACATCAAGAAGAGATAAATTAGTTACATGGCTAGGAGAACGGATCAGAATGCTCTGCGAAAGCAAAATGGACACAGAAAGAGTCTTTCAGATCGTGAAGACAGCAAAAGAATACCAGAGAAGAAAGTAAGATGAAAAGAAAAGTTACAGAAATGTAGTAATTATGTTATATATATGTTAAAATAAAGCATATATGCCAAGGAGACAGGCAGAAAATACAGAGAAAAAGAATCAAAAGGAGAGAAGGGTTATGAGCCAGAAGGAAAGAGTCGATTTGATCGAGGTAGATTTATTGGATATGTGTAAATATATTCTGTCAAAGTGGGTGTTTATTTTGATAGGAATGGTAGTATTCGCTGGAGCTGGATTTGGGTATGCGAAGGTGAAGAGTGTGACAGAGTATAGCTCTAAGATGCAGGTATATGTTACTGTGCCTAAGACATCTGATAAGGTGTTGATCAGGGACAATGCTGGAGATCTGGCGTATGATTATCAGAAATTAATTAAAACTGATTTGATTGTGAATGAGATTGCCAAGAAAACGAAAATTGAGAAAGATGATGTGAAAGACGCAATTTCAGCAGAAGTTGTGGATGGAACAAGATTGCTTGAGATTAAGGTAAAATCAGATGATAAAGATGATGTGAAGAAGATTTCAAAAGAAGTTTTACCAGTATTTCAGAAAGTAGTACAGAAAGATTTGGGAAGAAATAAACTTGTAATCGCAGACCAGCCATCTAAGATAAAGGCAGAACAGACAGTTAGCACAAAGAAATTTTTAGCTGTAGGTGCAGTTGGTGGATTTGTAGTTGTAGTAGGAGTATTTTTTGTGCTCTATCTTGTAGATTTAACAAAGAAAGCAAAAAGAAATTAGGATTAATAAAACAAAGGAACAAAGAGTATGGGAGTAAAACGTTCACAGATACAAAATCTGATCATATATATAGGTGATGTGTTTGGAATTACAATTGGATATTTTTTAATGTCACATATTAGGTTTTATTCGGATATCTATGGGGTATGGGCGCAGGATAATCGAGTGATTTATCGTTGGTTAGTTGCTATTTTTGTATTAACGATCGTGTATTTGGTAATTGATCCAAATCAGAATTTTTTAAAAGAAAATTTTGGAAAGAATTTTGGGCAAATTTCAAAACAAACTTGATCACAGCTGCATTGATGGCGACGGTTGCATATTTGATTGATGATGCAAGAGATTATTCGAGATTTATCTATCTTACAACGATGATATTTAGTTTTTGGTGGATGCAGATATCACATATGATTTATCGGTGGTATATTTTAAAGTATCGAGAATATAATTCAATCACAAGAAAGATGTTGATTGTAACAACGTCAGATCGAATGGATGAAGTGGTAAGAAGTATCATTAAGGAAAAGACATGGAATCTATGGGTAACAGGGATTATCATTACAGACAAAGATTTGACAGGACAGCAAGTTATGGATATTCCAATTGTTGCAAATAGGAATACAATGCTTCAATATGCAATCAGAGAGGTAGTAGACGAAGTGTTTATCTGATTCCAGAAGAGCCAGATGAACAGATTCAGAAATTAGTGCAACAATTTGAGGAGATGGGAATTACAGTTGATTTAAATATCAATTTATATGAATTAGATGTAGAAAGTGGAAGTAAGTATCTTAATCGAATCGGTAAATATCCAACAATCACATTTGCACAAAGAGAGATTCCATTACACATGATTGTACTGAAACGTTTGATGGATATTCTGGGAGGAATCGTTGGATTACTGATTACAGCAGTTGTAACGATTGTCTTAGGACCAATGATTAAATTAGAATCGCCAGGGCCACTATTCTTTTCACAGAAGAGAGTTGGGCGAAATGGGCGCATTTTTAAGATTTATAAATTCCGGTCTATGTACGCAGATGCAGAAGAAGAAAAAAGAATTGATGGAACAAAATGAGATGGATGGTCTGATGTTTAAGATGACAGATGATCCAAGAATTACAAAGATTGGGAAGTTTATTCGTAAGACAAGCTTGGATGAATTGCCGCAGTTTTGGAATGTACTAAAAGGCGATATGAGTCTTGTTGGGACAAGACCACCAACAGTGGACGAATTTGAGCAGTATGAAGGATATCACAAACGCAGATTAAGTATGACTCCTGGATTAACTGGAGTATGGCAGGTAAGTGGACGTAGTGATATTACGGATTTTGAAGAAATTGTTTCTATGGATGTAGAATATATTAAGAACTGGTCGTTGAAGAGAGATATTGAGATTATATTGAAGACGGTTCAGGTTGTGTTACATAGTGATGGAGCAAGATAAGATTATAATATAAGATGAGGTTAGGTAGAAGATGAGTTCTGAAAAAAAACAGGTATTTATAATAGGATCTAAGGGAATTCCTGCTCAGTATGGTGGATTTGAAACATTTGTTGAGAAATTAACTGAGTATCAGAAAGATAATGCAATACAATATTATGTAGCATGTATGAATGCAGAAAAAAACGATTTGTACACAATGGAGCGAAATGCTTTAATGTTGCAGTGCCTAATATTGGAGCAGCAAAGGCTGTTTATTATGATATTGCAGCATTAAAATGGTGTATTGGATATATTAAAAACACCATATTAAGAATGCGATTATTTATGTATTGGCGTGTAGAATAGGTCCGTTCATAGGGCATTATAAAAGCAAATGGACAAATTAGGAATTGAACTATACATTAATCCGGATGGTCATGAATGGTTAAGAGCAAAATGGAATGGACTAATAAAAAATATTGGAAAATTTCAGAAAAACTTATGGTTAAATATGCAGATTTATTAGTATGTGATTCAGTAAATATTGAAAAATATATTCAGAAAGAATATAAACAATATCATCCTAATACAACTTTTATTGCATATGGTGCAGACGTAACGAAATCAAAATTAAAGGATGAAGATGAAAAGCTTATTAATTGGTATCAGAAGTTTAATGTAAGGCCAAAAGAATTTTATTTAGTAGTTGGACGTTTTGTTCCTGAAAACAATTATGAAACGATGATACGCGAATTTATGAACTCAGATACAAAAAAAGACTTTGTATTGATCACAAATGTAGAAGAAAATAAATTTTACGAAGAATTACGTGAAAAAACAGGTTTTGAAAAAGATAAGAGAATTAAATTTGTTGGTACTGTTTATGATCAGGAATTGTTAAAGAAAATCAGAGAGGATGCATATGGATATCTTCATGGACATGAAGTGGGTGGAACTAATCCTAGTTTATTAGAGGCATTAGGAAGTACACAACTAAATTTACTGTTAGATGTTGGATTTAATAGGGAAGTTGCAGAAGATGGAGCTATGTATTGGAAAAAAGATAAGAATTCATTATCAACCACTCTATCAAATGCAGATCACATGACACAAGAGCAACTTAAAGAATTTGAAGAAAAAGCTAAAAAGTGCATTATAGAAAGATATACATGGGAAAACATCAGAGATAAATATGAAAAAATATTTTTGTAAATAGGTGATGAAATAAAAGAAGGAGTTTTTAGCAATGGTGATTATGCATTATTTCTTAGGATTTCCTCCGTATAGAAGTGGAGGATTAACTAGATATTGTGTGGATTTGATGGATATACAAAGGAAAAAAGGAGATAGTGTAATAGCACTGTGGCCAGGAGAAATTTCATTTATATCAAAAAAAACTCAAATAAAGAAGCGAAAAAATATAAAGGGGTATTATTAATTATGAATTGAGCAATCCATTGCCAGTGCCCTTAGATGAAGGGATTGAAGATATCAAGGCATATACCAGATGCTGTGATTTTAGTGTATATGAAACTTTTCTGAAAAGATAAAGCCAGATGTTGTACATATTCATACATTAATGGGAATACACAAAGAATTTTTGATGTGACAAAAATTAAATTAAACGATGTTTACATCGCATGATTATTTTGGAATTTGTCCTAAAGTTACTTTGTATAAACAAGGAAATGTATGTACAGAAGATCACGGGTGTATGGATTGTATACAATGTAATAGTACAGCACTGTCTTTGAAAAAGATTCAAATTATGCAATCTGGATTATATAGAAATTTAAAAAGACTCATTTCTACTAAAAAAATAAGAAAAAATCATAGAAAAAATTTTTTGATGAGGAAATAGTGAATATAAATTCCGCAAGTACAGAAGATGAACAGAAGAAGGCAAACGAGTATAAAAAATTAAGAAATTATTACATCAAAATGTTTCAAAAAATAGATCTTATTCACTTTAATTCTTCGATTACAAAATCAATATACGAAGACTACTTTGAATTGCCTGAAAACAAAGTGGTAACAATATCTCAATAAAAATATTAGAACCAGACATAAAAGCGTGGAGAACAAAAAAGTAATAAATTAAGAATTACCTGTTTAGCACCGGCCCGTCCATTTAAAGGTTATAATGTATTGATAAAAGCTTTGGATGAATTGTGGGATTCAGGGAAATGCAATTTTATGCTGAAGATGTTTAATACGGTGCCAGATGAACGAAAATATCTAAAAAGTAGTAGAAAATGGATTTACACAATCTGATTTACCAGAAATAATGTCTAATACAGATGTATTGGTAGCAACGAGCATATGGTATGAAAACATTTGGTTTTACAGTACTAGAGGCATTAAGCTTTGGAATTCCGGTTATTGTAAGCGACCATGTTGGAGCAAAAGATATAGTTGGGAATGCTGGAATCATTGTGAAAGCAGGAGACATAAGTGAATTGAAAAATGTGATAGAAGCATTGATAAATGATCCAGATAACCTTTCTAAATTGAAAGATAATGCCAAAAAAAAGAAGTAAAGACATGGAAGCAGTTTGTGGATGAAAATTATGAATTATATCATAAATTGATAGGATAAATATTATGAAATTAATTGATAAATTACTGGTTATTGCAGGAAAAAAGATTTTAAAATAGATGATAAAATAAGTACAGGCTATATATTAAGAATGTGTTGGAAGTATGGCTGGATGATGATTCGAGGAAAAATATTTTCTTTTGGACGTCATAATATAAGTAACAGTGTTTTGTTGGAAAGCGTGTAAAAACATTAGAAAAAAGATATTTGCATATGGGAAATCAATGTAAACTACATGATAATGTTTATGTTGATGCTCTTTCACGAGATGGAGTAAGATTAGGTGATAGAGTGATATTAGGACGTGGAACAAGAATTGAATGTACTGGAAGTTTAAAGTATGTTGGAAAAGGAGTCATGATAGGAAATGATACTACATTTGGAAATGACTGCTTTTTCGGTGCGGCTGGAGGAATTAAGATAGGAAATGATGTAGTAGCTGGACAGTTTATCAGATTTCATTCCGAAAATCATAATTATGAAGATATGGATACTTTAATAAAAGATCAGGGTGTAAACCATAAGGGAATAATAGTAGGAGACAATTGTTGGATTGGATCCGGTGTTGTCTTTTTAGATGGTGCTAGTATTGCAAATGGATGTGTAGTAGCTGCAAATGCAGTGATTACGAAACAGTTTCCAGAAAACAGTATTGTTGGAGGAGTTCCAGCAAAGATAATTGGGTATAGAGATAAAAAGTAGGAGCTAGAGATTTATGGTTAGTATTATTGTTCCAGTATACAATACAGAAAAATATTTGAAAGACTGTTTGGAGTCATTAGTTAAGCAAACATATGATAAGATAGAAATTATTTTAGTAGATGACGGATCTACTGATTCATCAGGTAAAATCTGTGATAAGTGGGCTAAAATAGATGACAGGATTCATGTTTATCATAAAAAAATGAAGGGGTATCAAGAGCAAGAAATTATGGAATTCAGCGAGCAAAAGGAGAAAAATTAGTATTTATTGATTCGGACGATATGTTAACTCTTAATGCTATAGAGTGTATGGTAGAGGTATTATTAAAACAAAATGTAGAGCTTGTAGCATGTCAATATCAGAGTGATAAATATAATAAAAAAGTTGAAAAAGAAACTCTCAAAATTGAAAAAGTTTCCAGACAGTCATATTTGGAAGAATTGATGATACCTAATAAAAATATAGCAGCATTTGTATATAATAGGTTGTATTTAAAAAGAATAATACTGGAAAATGATATTAGATTTAATGAAAATGTAAAGGTTTGTGAAGATACCTTGTTTAATTATGAATATGCAAATGCAATCAATAGCATAGCATTTATAAATAATCCATTATATTATTATCGGATTAATTCGGATAGTACGATGTTTCAAAAGAAGATGAATCCAGGGAAATTAACAGCGAATATAGTATTTGATAAGATGTTAAAGGAAACAGTGAATGACGATGAAAAAAAGATAATATCAATAGGGTGTATTGCATATAATGTAATTTTGTTGATGCAAATGTACAAGTACAAATGGAAAGATAGAGATGATTATGTGATCATAAAAAATCATTTGAAACTGTATCCAATAGAGTTTATGAAATCCAGGATTAGATTAAAATATAAGATAGGATATCTTATTTTGAGAATTATGCCAAAACCAAGAGGGTAAGATATGGGAAAAAAGATTACAGTTATCGTGCCAGTATATAATACAAAAAAATTTTTGACACGATGTGTTAACAGTATTTTAAAGCAAAGTTATGAAAATTTAGAAGTGATAATTATAGATGATGGATCTACAGATGGGTCAGCACAGGTGTGTGATGAATTATCAAAGTCAGATAAAAGGGTGAGAGTAATTCATCAAAAAATAAAGGAATTGCAACTACAAGAAATATTGGAATAGAAAATGCAACGGGATATTATATTTCGTTTGTCGATTCAGATGATTATCTGGAAAAAGATTTATATAAAAATCTTATAGAGAATAATGAATCAGAAAGCAATATATTAATATTTGATTATGAAATTTGTGATGTGAATGGGAAATTGGTTCACAATCCATTATTAGCTAATGAGAATAATTTAGAAAAAAGACGGCAATTTTATTCAAACGAAAAACTTCTTCATTTAATATGGAATGAAAAATTGTTTTGTTATTTGTGGAGTATGTTAATTCCTAAAAATTATTTGAAAATGTTCGTTTTCCAGATGGTAGATTATATGAAGATGAAGCTGTTTTTTATAAAATATTTATGGTAAGTGATGGTGCAGAATATATTCCATACAAAGGATATCATTATGTTCAACATAACAGCTCAATTACAAAGACATTGAGAAATAAAGACATGTGGGATCGAGTAGAAACATATCAAGAGGCAGAAGATTATATTGCACAATTACCAGATGAATTGAAAGTCGATTTTAAAAAACACAAAGAAAGTATCTTATTAATGTGTTATTGTACATTGGCAAAATTAGAAAAAATTCAAAAAAATGAAAAAATTGAGGCAAGAAATATTAAAAGATAAAGATTATTTAACATCGGATGAAAAAGTGAAAAGAATACTATTAGAGTTAAATTTTCTACATATAATATTTAATTTAAAAGGGAAAATGGAGAAAAAAGATGATTACATGTATTAATGAAATCGTTATGGATGAGAATAATAATTTTACAGCCTTAGGTAAGGCAAGGGCAGATATACAGACGACTTTGGATAAAGCAAATTATAATATCTTGGATTTAAATGTACATCGTTTAAAAAGTGAAAAAAATATTTTAAAAAATTATCAAATCATTATAACATGTCAAAAGAATGGATAAAAAAATGTAGTGTATTATCTGAAAATCAGTTCGCATTAGTACAATTTCCTCCAATAGTCAATTATTTCTTTTTGAAGCATACATTTAAAGTTTTAAAAAGAAAGAAAATAAAATTAGTGGCGGTGATTCATGATCTGGAAACAATGAGATATGCATTGGTAGATGATATTCCGACCAGAATGAAATTAATGTATCAAATGCAAGAAATACCAGCATTAAAACAATTTGATTTTATCATAGTGCATAATGAGAAAATGAAATCTTTTCTAAAAACGAAGGGAATTGATGAGTCTAAAATGATATCACTTGGAATTTTTGATTATTTAATTCCTAGTTTTGACGAAAATAAGACAATACCAGTTGAGGATCATAAAAATAGTGTTATTATTGCAGGAAATCTTTCAAGAGAGAAATCAGAATATATATACCATTTACCAACAGATGTAAAATTTGAGTTATACGGAATGCATTATGAAGATGAGGGATTAGATAATATCTTTTATCATGGAGCTTTTCCAGCGGATGAATTACCTTTAAAATTAAATGGTAAATTTGGTCTGGTATGGGATGGTTATTCGGCAGATGGATGTCAGGGAACATTTGGACAATATTTGAAATTAAATAATCCACATAAAACATCACTATATTTAGCATCAGGTATACCGGTAATTATATGGAAGGAAGCGGCATTAGCCTCATTTATTGTTGAAAATAATTTGGGATTTGCAGTAGATAAGCTATCAGAGATAAATGAAAAATTATCGCAGATTTCAGATGAACAGTATAAAATTATGGCAAATAATGTAAAAGGGATTTCTGCGAAGCTTAGAAATGGAGAATATATAAAGACAGCTTTAAAGTGCATTGAAAGATAAAGAGAGAAGAAATGAAGGTAAAATTTTCAGAAGTTTTGTTTTTATAGGAATGATAGCAATTATGCTTGGAAATCTGTTTATGATAACAGAATATCCATTTGTTTATCCTGGAATTGCTACAATTTTAAAATTAATTAGATATTTAGGTTATATGGTTATAGTAGTTAAGATACTATATGATATATTTTATTTGGAAGATATTATAAAAACAGTGTTGTTTATTATTTTTATGGTATTGAGCGTATGTGTATCCAAAGATAAAGAATTATTGTTTATTGGATTGATGATTGTAGGAGCACGTGGTATTGAATTAGAGAAGATATTAAAATGTTTATGTACTTTGCAAGTAATCGTTGTTGTTTGTACTTTGTTGGGATGTGCTGTTCATATTATTCCGGATGTTGTTTTTGATTTAGACAATAGAATTCGTCATACTGTCGGATTTTATTATGTTTCGTATCTACCACATATATATACAATGTTTGTGATTGAGTGGTTATATTTAAAGAGATATACTATAAAATATTATGAATATATAATGATCATTGTAGGGAATTTACTGATTTATAAAATATCAGCAACGAGAGTAGATTTTGGTATAATCTTTTTAATAATATTACTTCATTTTATGGTTTCAAAAGGAATTGTTGTAAAGCAATTGAAATCAGTTATTAAGTTTATATTAAAAAATAGTACATTATTGTGTGCAGGATGTATGTTAATATTGACGGTTGTATATAATGATGCATTAAGAATTTTGGACAAACTATTATCTAATCGATTACATTTGGGACATCATGCAATCAAAAAATATGGTATACATATTTTAGGTCAAAAAATAACGTGGTTAGGATATAATTTTGAAAATGCAGGAAAATTAAAGGGCGATTATCAAGTGGTGGATTCATCATATATTCATGCAATTATTAATTATGGACTAATTGTGTTTGTGATTTTTATTATATTATTAACGCTAGTGGAGCATAAGGCAGTTATAGAAAAAAATTATTTTTTAGCGGTTTCATTAATGGTGTGTTCTTTGGCATGGATGATTGATCCATTATGGTTGGATTTAGCGTTTAATCCGTTTATATTTTTAACTGCGGATTGTTTTGAAAAAAATTTTACAGGTTATTTTAGAAAGAGTATATGTAAATCATGAAAATTAAATCAGTAAAATTCAATTTTATAATGAATTTCATACTAACAGCATCAAATTTTATTTTTCCATTGATCACATTTCCATATGTTTCAAGGGTTTTGGGAGCGTCTGGAACAGGAAAGGTTTCATTTGCCATTTCTGTGGTAAGCTATTTTACCATGGTTGCAGCATTAGGAGTTCCGACCTATGGAATTCGTGCGGCAGCGAAAGCACGAGATGATCAGGAAAAACTTAATAGAACAACACAGGAAATTTTAATCATTCATTTATTTATGATGATTCTTGTTTCTATTGCGTATATTATGGCAATTTTATTCGTTCCAAGATTTCAGTCTGATAGAATACTATTTCTTGTGGTAGGGGTATCTATTCTGTTAGATCCTTTAGGAGTTAATTGGTTATATCAAGGATTGGAACAATATGGATATATTGCAAAACGCTCAATTTTTCTGAAATTTGTGGGTGTTATTTTGATGTTTATGTTTATACATAGTCCAGATGATTATGTTTTTTACGGTGTGACATCAATTTTGGCGTCTGCAGGATCCAATGTTTTGAACTTTATAAATCTAAGAAAATATGTATCATTAAAACCAGTTGGAGATTACAACATAAAACAGCATTTGAAACCAATATTAATTCTATTTGCACAGGTAGTAGCAGTTAATATTTATACAAATCTTGATAATGTAATGCTTGGATTTATGAAAACAGATTTAGATGTAGGGTTATATGCAGCAGCGGTAAAGGTAAAAACAATTTTGACAAGTCTGGTAACATCATTAGGTGCAGTTTTATTGCCAAGACTTTCTTATTACATTATGGAAGGAAGAAAAGAAGAGTTTCAGGCACTTATAAAAAAAGCGTATAATTTTGTTATTGTAATTGCATTTCCATTAATGCTATTTACAATTTTTTATGCAAAAGACTGTTTGATCTTTCTTTCAGGAAATGAATTTATTGGAGCAACACTTGCGATGCAGATCATAGCACCTACAATTGTATTGATTGGGTTATCTAACTTATTAGGGATTCAAGTGCTGACGCCATTGAATAGAGAAAAGCAATTGGTTTATTCTGTTGTAGCAGGTGCAGTGGCAGATTTGATTTTAAATATGGTTTTTATACCTGAAATGGGAGCAGCGGGTGCGGCACTTGGTACATTAGTAGCGGAAGCAGTCGTGTTGATGGTACAGATTTTATACTTGAAAGATCTGTTTTTAAAATTGCTAAGCAAGTTCAATATGGGAAAATTGTGTTAGCATTGATATTGGCAAGTGTTATTTCTATAAGATGTAGCAATATTGTAGATATGGTATTTTTAAAATTGCTCATTGCAGGAATGAGCTTTTTTGGAATTTATGGACTAATCTTGCTATTAACAAAAGAGAATTTTATTAATAGTTATGTACTAGAGGGGATACTAAAGAATAAAGTTTTCATAGGAAAGGAAGTAAGAAATGAAAAATATGATTACCTGATTGTAGGTTCTGGATTATATGGAGCCGTATTTGCACAGCAGGCACAAAAAAAAGGAAGAAAGTCTTAGTAATTGACAAGAGACCTAATATTGCAGGAAATGTCTATACAGAAGACATCGAAAAGATTCATGTTCATAAATACGGAGCACATATCTTCCATACAAATAATAAAAAAGTATGGAATTATATCACACAGTTTGCCGAGTTTAATCGATTTACAAACTCACCAGTAGCAAATTTACAAAGGGAGAATTTATATTCTCTAACCATTTTAATATGTATACATTTAACAAGATGTGGGGAGTTGTGACACCACAGGAAGCAGCAGATAAGATTGAACAGCAGAAAAAGAAGCAGGGATCATAGAGCCAAAGAATCTGGAAGAGCAGGCAATCAGTTTAGTAGGAACAGATATTTACGAGAAACTGATCAAGGGATATACAGAAAACAATGGGGAAGACCTTGTACAGAACTTCCATCTTTTATTATTAAGCGATTACCAGTACGTTTAACGTTTGATAATAACTATTTTAATGCACTTTATCAGGGAATCCCAATTGGTGGATATACAAAGATGGTAGCAAATATGTTAGGGGATGTGGAAGTTCGTTTAAATACAGATTATTTTGAACACAAAGAAGAACTAGATGCATTAGCAGAGAAAGTCATCTATACAGGTCCGATTGATGCTTACTTTGATTATAAGTTAGGTACATTGGAATATCGTTCTGTAAGATTTGAAACAGAATTACTTGATCAGCCAAAACTTCCAGGGAAATGCAGCAGTGAATTATACAGATGCCAAGACTCCATGGACAAGAATTATTGAACATAAAATGGTTCGAATTTGGAAAAAGATGAAAGAAGGAAATGATCTGGAAAAAGACAGTGATCAGCCGTGAATATAGTTCAGAGTGGAAATTAGGAGATGAACCATATTATCCAGTCAATGACGAGAAAAATGGAAAATTATATGAAAAATACAAGAAATTAGCAAAGAAGGAAGAAAATGTTATCTTTGGTGGAAGACTTGGAGAATACAAATATTATGATATGGATTCAGTGATTGCTGCGGCATTAGAGATGTGTGAGAAAGAATTAGTGTAGATTATGAAAGCATGAAAAAGCAGCTAATAAAGTATGCAGAATATACTTAATGGGAGATTCTACAGTATCGTGAAGAGATAACGATTATATAAATGGATGTGGAAAAAGGGAAAATAGATTTGCTCCGAGCAATGGAGATAGAATTTCATCAGATTTATGGATAGAAATGATTCAGAATGGAAATAAAGAACATTCACTTGTTAAGTCTTATATTGAAAAGTCGAGATTTTATTGATATGATGAAGTTTTTTGAAAATAAATGATTAGGGTGTCAAAAGACACGTTAATTAATATATGATTTTATTTGTACCTTGAAAATTTAACACGAATTGCGTTTGAGTTTTGCCTTAGACTTGTGGACTAACGATATTGCAGATGACTTCCTTGGTTGTTTTTATGCCGTTTCGATTTTTGGAGCACAATTATCCAAGCTATTGATATAACCCAATAGCTTTTGAAAATCCAATGCTGCTATTTTAAATCCAAAATGAAATCTGGTTCGATTTTTACCATGTGTTGGAATTTTATCTACATGATATCTTCTTCGCAGAAGAGAAGGAATTGCTTCCACTCCGTTTCTAAAACGAGCGTACTTACTGAATTCCTCAGTTTTCATGTATTGTAGTTGTTTGGCTCTTCCTACAGATTTCTAAGATACTTCCTTGAGAACCCTTGTTTTCAGAAAGCGTGGTTGACACCAGTCTTTATACGGACATGAACTGCATTTTTCTGTTTTGAAGTATGCTACGGAACGGTCATTTCCAGCGTTATAGTTACACTCCGATTATAATATCAAAGGTCAGTGACCTTTTGACACCCTAATTAAATAAATTAAAAAATCTGAATATAACGGTATTCAAAAGAAAGTTGAGAATTCATTTTACACGAGTGATGTTCAAGAGTTTCTTCAGTGCATGTGTGAATTAATAGTTATTTATTATCTTTTGAGAAGATATTCTGGGAATAATTCTAATTACGAACCTAAGTTATGTGGTGGGGATAATCCGGAATGCAATTTTATCATAGATAATATTTGCGTTAATGTAGAAGTTAAAACTCCTAATTATTCAAAGAGGATAGTACAAGAGCAAGCGGAAAGTTTAAAAATTTTTCCAGCGGAAAGAATTAAAAAACATAAAGAAATTGTTCAAGAGCTTGGTAACATAATAAATGAATGATTACAGGAGATGATATTTTAGAATTATTAAAGTATGGTGAAAGAATATCTTTAGAATGTAAAGATTCACGCAATGAAATTTTCAAAAATTTGTAGGGAAAATATATTCAGCATTTGCTAATACATGTGGAGGAGTTATACTGTTAGGGATAGAAGAACACATGTCAGAATTAAATATGGAAAAAGATTTTCATTTACAGATATAAAGAAACCTGAAACCAGATTAAAAGAGTTTTGGGATACTATTAATAGCAATAAAGTTAGTGCAAATATTTTATTAGATGATAATGTGGGATATTGTGATGTGAATGGTCACATTGTGATTTGGATAGAAGTACCCCAAGCAGATTATAAGTATAAGCCTGTGTATATTAATGAAAACCCATTAAAAGGAAGTTATAAACGAAATCATGAAAGAGATTATCATTGTACAGAGGAAGAAGTAAAGGCAATGTTTATAGATGCTTCAGATTCTGGAATAGATGGTAGTCTTTTAGAAGGGTTTACAATGGAAGATGTTGATTTAAATACATTGAAAGCGTACCGTATTGAATATGAACATCATAACCCTGAACATGTATGGAATAATATAGAAGATAAAGAATTTTTGAGAAATTTAGGAGCGTATACAGTAGATAGATCAACCAAACGAGAAGGATTAACTGCAGCAGGATTATTAATGTTTGGAAAAGAGTTAGCAATTAGGGAACGTTTTGATAATATTCGCATGGATTACTTAGATAAAACCAATGTTACACCCAATACACGTTGGAGTGATAGATTAACTTATGATGGAAGTTGGGAAAATAATCTATATAAGTTTATTAAACGAATTCTTCCAAAGTTAGTAAGTGATTTAAAACGACCGTTTCAATTAGATGGTATGGTTCGTGTTGATGATACAGCAGTTCATAAGGCTGTTAGAGAAGCAGCAGTTAATATGATTATACATGCAGATTATCATAGTACAGGAGTTTTAAAGGTTGAAAAAAATGATGATGGTTTTTGTTTTCTAATCCAGGAAATTTAAAATTACCAGTCCAAGTGATATACGAGGGTGGACATTACGTAGCACGAAATCCTAAGATTCAAAATATGTTTAGAATGATTGGATTGGGAGACAACATTGGTTCAGGATTTCCAACAATTTTAAGAGCATGGGGTGAGGAAAATTGGAGACAGCCGGATTTATATGATGATCAAGAATTGCATCAAGTGGAACTAAGGTTATGGATGGTATCCTTAATGCCTGTTGAATGTACTGATTATTTAAATAATACTTATGGAGTTGAATATCATCATTTGAGTTCAGAAGAACAAATAATTCTTTCAACAGCATATTTAGAAGAAAAAATTTTGAATTCAAGAATACAATTTGTTTTAGGAATGCATTCCACAGATGTGGGACATTTATTATATGATTTAGTGCAAAGGAATATGTTGATTACTGAACGAAGAGGTAGATGGACAACATATTCGATAAATAAAGATTATGTTGATCAACTAGAACAACTTGATTTATCAGATATTCCATCATACGAAGTTGAATTAAATAAGACGGATCAACAAATATATCAATTTGTAAAAGCAAATAAAATAATTACAACTCAACAAGTGGTTGATTTAGTTGATAAAATATCTACAGTACAGGGAGCATCAGTTGCTATAAATAGGCTTATTGATAAAGATTTATTGAAGAAAATGAGACAGGGACGGCATGTTTTTTATTGTTTAAAGTAATTATTCAATAAAATAGAACAAAAAATTGAAATAAAAATTGATATATTACAAAAAATTGAAATAACTTAAGTATTCCTGTAAAAAGCGAGGTGAACAAACATGAACAGTATCCAAATTCCAGTAGGAATTTCCGATTTTGAAAGAATATCAGCAAACTGTTAAGAATGACAACAAGTTATCACGATTATAAACAAGGTTTTTATCATGCATTTCTTGCAGGGATTTTTGCAGGTGTTGGATACAATGTACAATCCAATAAAGAGCATGGAGAAGGAAGAAGTGACATCGTAATTATCAATGAATATGAAGGAAAGGTTGCAGTTTTGAGGTAAAATGTTCAAAAAAGCAAAAGAATTAGAACAAGACTGCGAATAAGAAGTTTACAAGAAAGGAAACAAAACAAATGAAACAATATGATTACCTGATCGTAGGTTCCGGTTTATACGGAGCCGTCTTTGCACAGCAGGCAATGGCAAAAGGGAAGAAGGTCTTAGTCATCGACAAACGACCTAATATTGCAGGAAATGTATACACAGAAGATATTGAGAAGATCCATGTACATAAATATGGAGCCCATATCTTCCATACAAACAATAAAAAAGTATGGAATTACATTACAAAATTTGCAGAGTTTAATCGATTCACAAATTCACCAGTTGCAAATTACAAAGGAGAATTATATTCTCTGCCATTTAATATGTACACATTCAATAAGATGTGGGGTGTGATCACACCGCAGGAAGCTGCAGATAAGATTGAACAGCAGAAGAAAGAAGCAGGGATCACAGAGCCAAAGAATTTGGAAGAACAGGCGATCAGCTTGGTTGGAACAGATATTTATGAGAAACTGATCAAAGGATACACAGAAAAACAGTGGGGAAGACCATGTACAGAGCTTCCATCTTTTATCATTAAGAGATTACCAGTACGTTTAACATTTGATAATAACTATTTCAACGCTTTATATCAGGGAATCCCAGTGGGCGGATATACAAAGATGATCGCAAATATGTTAGGTAATGTGGAGGTCCGCTTAAATACAGATTACCTTGAACATAAAGAAGAACTGGATGCACTAGCAGAGAAAGTAATCTACACAGGTCCGATCGACGCATACTTTGATTACAAATTGGGAGAATTAGAATATCGTTCCGTAAGATTTGAGACAGAAGTATTAGACCAGCCAAAACTTCCAGGGAAATGCAGCTGTGAACTACACAGATGCCGAGACACCATGGACAAGGATCATTGAACACAAATGGTTTGAATTCGGAAAAGACGAAGAAGGAAATGACCTTCCAAAGACAGTCATTAGTCGTGAATACAGCTCTGAGTGGAAATTAGGAGATGAACCATATTATCCAGTCAATGACGAAAAGAATGGAAAATTATATGAAGAGTATAAGAAATTAGCCGAGAAAGAAGAAAATATCATCTTCGGAGGAAGACTCGGAGAATATAAATATTACGATATGGATGCGGTTATTGCAGCAGCGTTAGATATGTGTGAAAAAGAGTTATAAAGATTTATGTCATATAAGAAAAGAGGAACAAGAAACATGAGCGAAACATTTTTACCAGCAAATATTTTAATGCCACAGGTAGATTCTATGAAGAAATGGGCCGTGATCGCTTGTGACCAGTTTTCATCCCAGCCAGAATACTGGGATGAAGTAAAAGAGTATGTAGGAAATACGCCTTCAACGTTACATCTAATGCTTCCAGAAGCATATCTTGGAAGTGAGGAAGAAGATGAAAAGATCCGAAAGATTCAATCCACAATGAAGAATTATGCAGATGATCATCTGTTGAAAACTTATGTAAATTCTTTGGTTTATGTGGAAAGAACCTTGCAGAATGGAAAGATTCGAAGAGGGATCGTAGGTGCGATCGATTTGGAACAATATAGTTATACGCCAGAACACGAAGCAAAGATCCGTTCCACAGAGAAAACAGTCATGGAGCGAATCCCACCAAGAATGAAGATTCGTTATCAGGCACCGATTGAATTGCCACACGTGATCTTGCTATGCGATGACTGGAAAAATGAAGTATTAGAAATCGTGACAGAGCAGAAGGCGAATCTTGAGAAACTATATGAATTTGATCTGATGCAGGAAGGCGGACATATCGCAGGATGGCTGGTAGACGGAGAGGTCAAAGAACAATTTTTAGAAAAACTACAATCATATGAAGAACAAATGACAGAAAAATATAAAGATTTAAGTGATGATCCAATGGTCTATGCAGTCGGAGACGGAAACCATTCTCTGGCAACAGCAAAAGCCTGTTACGAGAAGTTAAAGAAAAATCATCAATGGGAACATATCAAAGATCATCCAGCGAGATATGCATTGGTAGAACTCGAGAATCTACATGATGATTCCCAGCAGTTTGAACCAATTCACAGAGTCATTACTGGAACAGATTCCGAAGAATTAATACATGCATTAAAAAAAGAATGCTGCAGTGAAGAAGGACAAACAATTCGCTGTTATTACGGAAAGAAGGAAGAAGTTCTTCACCTGAATTTACATAAACATCAATTAGCAGTTGATAAAATACAGAAATTTTTAGATAAATATCTCAAAGACAATTCAGGATGTATTGATTATATCCACGGAGAAGATGTCTTAAAAGAACTGTCAAAAGAAGAGCAGACGATAGGAATTGAACTTCCAGCAATGGAGAAAGATCAGCTGTTTCCAAGTGTGATGACAGACGGAACACTGCCAAGAAAGACATTTTCCATGGGACATGCTTGTGAAAAACGTTATTATATTGAAGGACGAAAGATCCAGAGATAGACGAGTGCCCAATAATTACTTTACAAGAAAAACTTTAATGATATCGTGAAATGTGGTATGATAAAAAATAGTGTAAATAAATAATATATACAATAATGGAGGAGAGATCATGGCTATTTTAGTAGCAGGTGGTGCTGGATATATCGGCAGCCATACATGTGTGGAACTTTTAAATGCAGGATATGAAGTTGTCGTAGTAGACAATTTATATAATTCTAGTGAAGAAGCTTTAAAGAGAGTAGAGCAGATCACAGGGAAAACAGTAAAATTTTATGAGGCAGATGTTTTAGACCGTGAAGCATTAGAGAAGATTTTTGATGCAGAAGATATTGATTCTGTGATCAACTTTGCAGGATTAAAAGCAGTTGGAGAATCTGTACAGAAACCATTAGAATATTATCATAACAATATCACAGGAACATTGATCCTTTGTGATGTGATGAGAAATCATGGAGTGAAGAATATTATCTTTAGTTCTTCAGCAACAGTCTATGGAGATCCAGCTTTCATTCCAATTACAGAGGAATGCCCAAAAGGACAGATCACAAACCCATATGGACAGACAAAGGGGATGTTAGAGCAGATCTTAACAGATTTCCATGTCGCAGATCCAGAATGGAATGTCGTATTACTTCGTTACTTTAACCCTATCGGAGCACATGAAAGTGGACTGATCGGAGAAGATCCAAAGGGAATTCCAAATAACTTAGTACCATATATTGCACAGGTAGCAGTTGGTAAACTTGAGAAATTAGGAGTCTTTGGTGATGATTATGACACACCAGACGGAACAGGTGTCCGTGATTATATCCATGTTGTAGACCTTGCCAAAGGACATGTGAAGGCATTAAAGAAATTTGAAGAAAAACCAGAAGTACGTATCTACAACCTTGGAACAGGAATCGGATATAGCGTATTAGATGTCTTACATGCATATGAAGAGGCTTGTGGAAAGACACTTCCATACGAGCTCAAACCACGAAGAGCTGGAGACATTGCAACATGCTATTGTGATGCGACAAAAGCAAAAGAAGAATTAGGATGGGCTGCAGAAAAAGGAATCAAAGAAATGTGTGCAGATTCCTGGAAATGGCAGTCTATGAATCCGGATGGATATAGAACAGAAGATTAATTATTTCATTATCATAGCATTAGACAAAAGCTGTCGTAGAATATACGATGGCTTTTTGAAAAATAAATAGGAGCAATAGAGATGAAAATTGAAAATAAAAGACAATGGGTCGGAGAGTTGTTCTTTTTATTAGGAACAATACTCTATATTACATACTACTTTTTTATATAGCTTACTATTGGTATGTAGAGAAAGATCCGACAAGACAAATTCCAGTGCAAAGATTATTTTATATTGGATTAATCTGTTTTGTGGTCAAAATAATATTAACAAAATATCAATGGAAAGAAGTGATTATTGGAGCAGCAGGAGCTGTTTTGATGTATTTATGTTGGAAAAGCTCTGGAGGAATTGATTACCCCGCAAATTATCTGATCATTCTGGCGATGAAAGACGTAGATCTTAAGAAAGTGATGAAAGCAGTATTTGCATGTGGATTTGTTGGGTTAAGCTACGGTTTTACATGGTTCTTTGTGAATGCACCAGATAAATTAACAACAGTAAAAGATTATGGGCGAGGAATGATAGAAGTACGATATAAGTTTTGCACATGGCATGCGAACACGATTCATCTTATGATCATGGTTTTGATTGTTAGTTTTTTATATGCTTATTATAAGAAAATGAAATGGTGGGCATTTGCGATCATGTTCTATTTCAACTATGAGTTTTATCAACTATCAAAATCAAGAACAGCATTTTATTGTGGATCAGCAGCGATCATTGCCTATTTTATTTTAAGATATGCAAGAAAAATTTATGAGTTTAAGATTTCACTGATTTTATTAGAGATTGGAAATCTTGTAGGGATTTTCTTATCTATATATTATGGACTTTATTCTCAATTGACAGATCCAACATTTATGAGATTAGATCAATTGATCACAGGACGATTGACAGTTGCACGGAACTGTTTTCTTGGAGCTGGAATTCCTCTGTTTGGAAGTAACATTGGTGGAAAGGTTTGTGGATATGGAATTTATACACAGGCCAATGATGGATACGTAACAGAATTAGGAATTGTAAGAACATTGTTGGAATATGGGCCAATTGTGTTTGGACTTTTTTGTGCTTTTATGCTTATAGCTGTATGGGTACTTTATAAAAAGGGATATTTTGGGGCTATGGTGCTTTTAGAAATTGGATTTATCGCATGCGGAGTAGAAGCATATTTTCCAGCCGCTTACAATTTAAAGGCATTTGTATTTGGCCTGGCATTTTATCAGTTGATGGGATTATTTAAGGGAAAAGAAAAAGAAGAGAAACGAGGAAAGGCAGTCAATGCATCAGAATAATCGAATCATTTCATGGATTATATCATTTTTATTTTCAATATGCATGGTTATATCTATAAGTTATGATCAGAGAGATAACTGGTCACTGATCATATGCGATAAAAACATATGATCAGTGCATTGATCATGACTATGATTCTTACAGTGATCGTACATATGATCATGAATGTATTATATTCAAAAGCGGGGAAGTCTTTTATAAGGTTAAAGACTCAAGCAAACAGAGGGATAGGAGAAAAAATATTTGATCATCATCCTATAGCAGTTCCTTGGAGCATTCTGATTGTTTTATGGCTTCCAAATTATATTTTGTATTTTCCGGGTTGTTTAACTTATGATATTATACGACAGTATGAGCAGTTTTTCAGTGGAAATCTGACGAATCATCATCCTGTATTGACGACATTGTTTGAAGGGATGTTTGTCAAATTTGGAAGAAACATTGGATGTCAAAATGTAGGAATCGCAGTGTATCTGTTATTTACATTGTTATTTACAAGTGGTGTTTTTCGCAATATGTTTTTATTGGATGCATAAGAAGAATACAAAGTATTGGATTCGCTTTTACAGGATTGGCATTTTATGGATTGTTTCCTATCTGGTCGGCATATGCAAGGACAGCAGTAAAAGACACATTATTTTATCCAATATTTGTTTTATTTGTGTTATTTATATTTGATATAGTATTAGAACCAGAGAAGATATTTGATTCAAAAGTTAAGAGTATTTTGTTTTTAATAGTCTCTTTATTATTATGTTTGGTCAGACACAACGGGTTTTATATATTAATTTTTACGATGCCGTTTTGTATTGTAGGTGTAAAAAAATATCGAAGACAATTGATAGTTTTATTTATAATAATGGTGGCGTTTTGGGAGCTTTACCAAAAAGCAATTCTTCCCATGGCAGGTGTGAAGCCTGGCGGAAAGCAGGAGATGCTCTCCATCCCTTTTCAACAGACAGCGAGATATGTAAAATATTATGGAAATGATGTTTCGACGGAAGAGGAAAAAGTGATTCGAAAAGTATTAGATTACGATACGATTGGAAAGAATTATGATCCAGATCTTTCTGACCCAGTAAAGAATACTTACAAACAGAAAGACGAATATTTAAAAGATTATTTTAACATATGGTTTGAAATGCTTAAGAAGCATCCGACGGCGTATATTCAGGCAACGTTAAATGGGACATATGGATATTGGGGTTATATGACAGAAATAAGATATCCATATGGATATTATGTTCAGCCAGAAAGTATGGATATATACCAAAAAGAATATAAAATATATTATTCAGAAAAACAAAATATATCAGAGATATATATCATGGGGTTTTAGATACAATATATCAGAAAACTCCATTGACATTATTTACAAAACCGATGATATATTTATGGATTTTGATTGGATTGCTTGGCATGGTATGTTCTTTTAAAAAGACGATCAGATATTGGATTGCATTTTTGCCAGTAGTGACATCATTCCTTATATGTCTGGCATCACCTGTAAATGGCGATATGCGATATATGCTTCCGATTACAGCGAGTACGATTTTATATGTTGCATTTGTAAATGAAATAATATATAAAGAATATAATGAATTTTAACAAAGGAGAATGCGTAATGAAAAAAATTGCAGTATTGATTCCGTGTTACAATGAAGAAAAGACAATTAAAAAAGTAGTGGAGGATTGGAAGAAAGAACTTCCAGAGGCAACAATCTATGTATATAACAATAATTCCACAGATCGTACAGTAGAGATTGCAAAAGAAGCAGGAGCTATTGTAAGAAATGAATATCAACAGGGAAAAGGAAATGTGATCCGAAGGATGTTTCGAGAAATTGATGCGCAATGTTATATCATGATTGATGGAGATGATACATATCCTGCCCAATTTGGACGAGAAATGGCAGAAAAAGTTTTAGAATACAAGGTGGATATGGTTGTAGGGGACAGATTATCATCTACCTATTTTGAGGAAAATAAAAGACCTTTTCATAATCTTGGAAATAGCATGGTGAGAGCTGCAATTAATCATCTTTTTAAAAGTAATATCCGGGATATTATGACTGGATATAGAGCTTTTAGCTATCAGTTTGTTAAAACATTTCCAGTGTTATCCAGGGGATTTGAAATCGAAACTGAAATGAGCATTCATGCAGTAGATAAAAATATGCTGGTTGATAATGTGATCATCGAATATCGAGATAGACCAGATGGAAGCGAATCTAAATTAAATACTTATACAGATGGTATGAAGGTATTATTTACGATCATAAAACTGTTTAAAGGTTATAGACCATTTCAGTTTTTTGGAAGTATGGCATTCTTGCTTATGATTATTGCGGCAGGATTATTTATACCCGTATTTATGACATATCTTCATACAGGTCTGGTACCGAATTTCCCAACTTTGATCGTAAGTGGATTTATAGCACTTGCAGCGTTGCAGGCATTCTTTTCTGGATTGATTTTAAGTACGATTGTACAAAAAATAGGCAAGATTTCGAATTTAAATTACAGTTGATCACAAACAAAATAGATAATGAGAAAGATAATTAAATATGCAAGAAAGATCAAGAAAAGAGAAAAATATATTATATATTGTAGTGCCTTGCTATAATGAGGAACAAGTATTAGCTGAAACATCCAAACGATTAAAGGAAAAATGTGAAATGCTGATCCATGATGGTAAAATAGCGAAAGAAAGCAGAATTGTTTTTGTGGATGATGGATCCAAAGATCATACGTGGAATATGATCGATGAATTTCATAAAATGGATTCTATATTTTCAGGAGTGAAATTATCCAGAAATCGTGGGCATCAAAATGCATTGCTGGCTGGTTTGACAATGGCATCAGAGAAAGCAGATATTGTAATATCAATGGATGCGGACCTTCAGGATGATATTAATGCAGTCGATCAGATGATCGAAAAATATTATGAAGGATGCGATATTGTATATGGTGTTCGAAGTGCCAGAGATACAGATACATTTTTAAACGTTTTACGGCAGAAGCATTTTATAAACTGATCAATAAAATGGGCGGAGAGCTTGTTTACAATCACGCAGATTACAGACTGATGAGTAAGCGGGCATTAAAAGGATTATTAGAATTTGACGAAGTTAATATCTTTCTTAGAGGGATGGTGCCGATGGTTGGTTATCAGAGTGATATTGTCACGTATGAGAGAGCTGAGAGATTTGCAGGAGAAAGCAAATACCCATTGAAGAAAATGCTTTCTTTTGCATTTGAAGGAATTACATCGTTGAGTGTAAAACCAATCAAAATGATTTTTAATGTTGGAATTTTAATCTGTATAATTAGTGTTTTGGCAATCATTTATTGTTTAGTACGGCATTTTACAAACAACACGGTAAGTGGCTGGACTAGCCTTGTTATGTCGATATGGTTTTTAGGTGGTTTACAGCTGATCGCGATTGGGATGGTTGGACAATATATTGGAAAAATATATTTGGAGACAAAGGCCAGACCTAAATTTATTATTGAACAGGTATTAAATGACTAGGAGAATGGAGATGAAGATAAAAGATTTTATATACAAATATTCGATCAGATTGTTTATTCTGATCGTAGCATATTTGATCGTAAGTTTTCCATTTCAATATACACAAGAAAAGATGAATGACGTTTCTCAGCCGGTTAGGTGGCTGGGGACGTTGTTATTTTTATCATAGCTTGTTTTATCGTAAGATACAGAAAGAAATTAGAAGCTGTTTTTGCAAAAAAATCGTTATTTTTTATCATCTTTGTGATGATTTTTGCATTGCAATTGATGATAATCTATGTATTTAAGATACAGCCAGTGAATGATTTGTTATATTTGCATGATGAAGCAATCCGAATGATTCAAAATCCTATGATTTCGTTACAGCGTTTTGGTGGGTATTTTGCACATTATCCGAATAATTATGGATATTTACTAATCTTATATTGCTATTATAAATTGTTGGTGTCTTGCGGTATTTCTGTCGGAAGTCTGGTTCTTGCGGGAAATTTTTTGAATTTATTAGTAATTGATATTGGAATTTTATGTGGATATATTGCAATACGCATAGTTAAAAATATAAAACTGGCTAACATATGGATGTTGTTGTTTTTACTGAATCCGTGGACGTATTTCTGGATTGCTTATTATTATACACACACGATATCATTTGGTATGATCATGGTGTTGCTGTTGTTGTTTGTGCTAATACATAAAGAAAAAGACAATTGGAAGGGCATTTTGTACAGTGCTTTTTTAGGAATTGTAATTTATATAGGAATTAAGATCAGGATCACCAATTTGATTCTCTGTATTGCAGTGGGGATCACGTTGTTTATCTTTTGGAAGCAGTATAAGTTTAAAGTAAGACATATGTGTCTGATTCTTGGAATGGTAGCGGGAATTGCAGTTTCCGTTTTTGGATATCAGTACAAATTTCAGAATATGATACCAAAACAAAACACACAAGAATTTCCAGCAACACATTGGTTAATGATGTCTTCTCATGGAGTTGGGAGATATGATAGTGGTGATGTGTGGTTTACTTCACAACTTTTCAACGCAAAAACAAAAAAAGAAAAGACAATTGAAAAAACAATTCATAATTATAAAGAGCTTGGGATAAAGGGAACTTTTACAGTTATCTGGAGTGAAGTTAAGAGAAGTCTGGCTGACAGGAGATGATGATTTTACAAAAATGTCTTATGTTTCAACAGATTATGGAACAGCAAACGAGTTCTTAAATGGAAAGCATAATGGATGGGATCTTAATGTACAGCTATCTGATGCGGATGGCCGGTCTGGTGCTTTGCATTAGTGGCAGCGATTGGAATGCTCAGAAAAAGAAACCCATGGAATTATGTTGTGATGCTTACATTACTTGGAGGAATGATCTTCCATGTATTCTGGGAAGCAAATCCAAAGTATAGCATATGCTTTATGGGTGTAATGATGTTTATGATGGTAACAGGAATTGAAAATCTTTGTGAAGAAGAAAAGAAAGAACAAAAACAAAAGATTTCAATGGGGAATGTTATGTTATGTTTGGTCGGAATCGGATTGATTGTATGTTTGCAGCCAATGCATAATTATTTAAAACAAAATCCAGAGGCGTTAGATCAATCTTATGCAGCTAGTCAGTTTGCACAAAGTCAGACGTTGAATCTGTCATTGAAGAAGAATGAAGCAATAAAACAAAGTTTTCTTACAAAAATCAGGTTTCAGAATATTACATTCAATTTATTAAATAATGAGAATGATTTTACTGTGCGTCTGCTTGATGAAACAGGAAAAGTAATGGAAAGCGCACGACAAGATCAATTATCTTATGCGCAAAATCAATATGAGTGGAAGTTAAACAAAGTTAAGAATTCTGGGACATATGCAATAGAGATTGTAAATCAGAAAAAAGATCAAAAATACAAACTTCCGGTATACTGGACTGGAAATTATGATGCATACCCAAATGGATGTATGTATAGGAGTAACAAGAAGATTGGGAAAGCAGATCTGGTATTTCGTGTATATCAATAAAAATTTAGAAAGAAAAATGCAGGTGTATAATTGAAATACAGCTGCATTTTTTATACCATATTGTATTATTGCCAATCCGTAGCTTTTACCCAATTTTCATAATCATTAAAATATTCATACATTCGAATCGCACCACGGTCAAAATAGTTTTTAAAGATCAGAGCATGCTTCTTCTGAGCAACATCAGAAGGGAGTTTTGCAAGACCTTCTGGAATAGCATCCTGTGTGTAGAATTTTTCAAAGTAATATAATTTATCGTAATGCTCAGCATTTTCATGACTTACAGCAGTGACTAATTCATCTGTTTTTTATGATGCTGATGTCCGTATTCGCCATCAGGATTGTGTGTTACGATCTTGCTCCAGTTACGATAATTCATGACACGCCGGATATCCTGTGTGATATAGTTAGTATAATGATCCCATGCAACCTGATGTCTGCGATAGAGGTCAGGATAGCGGAGAATCACATGTTTTGCCCCGATATCATTCATCGCAGAGTTAAAATCCCTAGCTCGACTATCATAAGAGCCATTGGTTAGGCAAACAACAAAATAGTTATTTCCAGTTTCTTTTAATTCTTTAATTTCCTGAATCATATTTCCACCACCCCATAAGAGGTCATCATCTGGATGGGCAATGATCATCAGACGGTCCCCATCTTTTAAGTCAAAATAATCCAAAGCTTCAGTAGATAATAAACCATTTTCAGCAGTGACAGTGATCGTGATATTGCACTTTCTGCTTGGATTTTTTATAGAAGCTGCGGTGATCACAGCGACACCAACTCCACGGGTAGTTACCTGACCATTCTCATCGACAACGGCAACGGTATCATTGTTTGTACTCCAGGTAAGTTTTTGTCAGATGCATTCCATGGTTTGAAATTCACAGATAAAGTCCTGGAAGTTCCGTAAGGCATACTAATCTTTTGATGCCTTGTTATTAATTTCTTTAATGGAATCGTTACATGAAAACGTCGTTTCAAGATAACTTTTTTATATTTTGCAGTTATTGTTATGTTGCCTTCTTTTAAAGGTGTGATAACACCAGATTTACTGATCGTGGCAATGGATTTATTGCTGCTTCGAAAAGTAACGGAAGCAAGAGATGCATTCGCAGGCTTGAGAGAAATATTCCAACGATATTTGTTTGGATATTTGATCAGTGTTGCAGAAGCAGCATCTTCTTCACAGGAAATTGCTTTGATGGCAATTTCAGGTGTTACTTTTACTTTAATAGATTTTTTTGCAATGACCTTACCAGATTTTGTTCTGACCACATGACGAATCACTGACTTACCGGTTTTCTTTGGTGTCAGGATACCTTTTTTTGATACTTTTACAACTTTAGGATTAGAAGATTCCCATTTGATTTTGTAGGAAGCTTTTTTCTTCTTAGAGTATCGAACAGATAGTGTCTGGCTGGATTTTAAAGGTAACTTGATAGATTTTTCTGCATTGGTAAAATAGATTTTAAATTTTTTACCTTTGGCATATGTCTGGTGAGGACATAAGATAACAGACATGACAAGAAACAGATTCAGGCATGCCAGTTGTAAATATTTGCGTTGAACTTTCATTGATCACATCCCCTTTTTGTTTATTTGTAAATTAGCTCAAACAGGATAATTATAGACTGGTTGGCAAAAAAATACAAGGTTTTGCGGTGTATATAAAGTAAAAGTTTTTACAAAAGTATTACGTTGTGATATAATACAGGTCAGTAAAATTAAGAGGAGTAAGATTGAATGAAGTTTACAAAGGAACATACAATGCAGATGAAAGGGATTGCGATCATCATCCTGTTGTTTCATCATTGCTTTTTGAATGCACAGCGTTGGGCTACGGTTCCGTATGAGAAACTTGCGACGACGAAGGGATGGGGATATTACCCAATTTCGTTTGCACCATTTTCTTCTCATACGATACAATATCTTGCAAGTTTTTCAAAGATATGCGTAGCCATGTTTGTTTTTATGACTGGATACGGAATGTGGGTTTCTTATGAGAGTCAGAAAAAGAAACAACGATGAGTAATTATATAAAGAAACGAATGGTCACATTAATGACAGGATTTTTGATCATTTTTGTTGTGACAGAGATTCTTGCGATTCCAACTGGACGCTTTATAGAGGTTTATGGACATGATTTTCGTAGTGTGGTCTATATGATCATTGATGCATTAGGATTAGCCAAATTACTGGGAACACCGTTATTTTGTCTGACATGGTGGTATATGAGTCTTGCGATTGTTTTGATCATGATCTTTCCATTTGTACATTCAATTATGGAAAAATATCAATGGGTCGTGGTTGTTGCATCTATTATCGTTCCAAGAGCTTGTGGATTTGGACAATCAACAGATTTGTTCCGATATCTATTAGCATACACACTGGGAATGTATTTTGCACAACATGACTTGCTTGCGAGAATAAAAGAAAATTTATGAAACAGAATGTGGCAGGAAAACTGTTGTCTCTGATAGTATCATTGATAGGTTTGGCAGTTATCATAAAATGCCGACAAAATGCATGGATTGGATGGAAATATCTAGATTTTGGGATGGCTTTGCAGCAATGTATATAGTATTTAGTTAATTTCATTATATATATATATTAA
>ENA-OQOA01000213-OQOA01000213.1-human-gut-metagenome-genome-assembly--contig:-NODE-213-length-29961-cov-3.559462_pt1 | contig 29961 bp, 26 predicted proteins | sample MGYA00242633_ERZ504888 | MGnify/ENA primary metagenome ERZ504888 (study PRJEB26092, sample SAMD00036372) | human gut metagenome | host: Homo sapiens | study: EMG produced TPA metagenomics assembly of...
GTATTTCTCTTCCACAAATGAAGATTTTGCTGTTATCATTCTTTTTCCTTATCAACGCCCTTATTTCCACGCTGATCATAGTCATCCAGGAAATTATAATATTCTCCATCTTTATGATATCCCATAACAGTACGAAGATTAATATCCCGCACACTGTTAAAGATATTCGTCTCGATCACACTGCTTGTATTTCTAAACTGTGCAACCAGCTCTTTCATCTCATCACGCTTGGAACCACGTCCGCCCCCACAGCTTACACAGTTCTCGGTGAAACGGCATGCACACTGAATGAAGTGCAACCCATTAGTATCTCTCCATGCCTTGATCGCAGATTCCTTGATCAGATACATGGGACGGATCAGTTCCATTCCCTCAAAATTCTGACTGTGCAGCTTCGGCATCATAGTCTCCACCTTACCACTGTACAGCATACCCATGAGGATTGTCTCGATCACATCATCAAAATGATGTCCCAGCGCAATCTTATTACATCCCAGCTCCTTGGCATGAGAATACAGATAACCACGTCTCATTCTCGCACAAAGATAACAGGGATTATTCTCAATTTCTGCCACTGTATCAAAAATATCACTTTCAAAAACCGTAAGAGGAATTCCCAGAAGCTCTGCATTATCCTGAATAATCTTCCAGTTATCCGCATTATAGCCCGGATTCATTACCAGAAACACCAGTTCAAAATGAATCTTCCCATGGCGCTTCAGCTCCTGAAGCAGCTTCGCCATCAACATAGAGTCCTTACCACCTGAAATACAGACAGCAATCTTATCTCCCTCCTGAATCAGCTGATACTCATTCAAAGCCTTGGTAAACGGTCTCCAGACCGTCTTTCTGAACGTCTTGATAATACTGTGCTCAATCTCTTTCGTCTTCAGTTCCTTCTGCTCCTTAGCATCATTCTCCATAAAACGGCTCAGAGAAAGTCTCAGATACGCACGATATCCACCTTCAATATTCACAGCCTCATACCCTGCATCACTCAGCTTCTCCACACAATCCCGGCTTCTGTCCCCCGTATGACAGAGAACATACACCATCTTCTCCCTGTCCACAGACTCCATTCTTTCCTCAAACTCATCCAGCGGAATATTCACTGCCCCCGGAAAAGATCCCCTGCTGTACTGATCCGCCGGCCGCACATCCACGATCGTAATCTTAGAAGAATCAATCTTCTCCAGCTCTTCCACACTAATTGTATTCATATATAACCTGCCTTTATCTATTAAAATCAATCACTTGTCTCTGATGAATCACCCTGTATTTCCGCCCAATTCACCAGCCATCATTATACTTTGAAACCCCATGATAGTCAACATATTCCCTCGCCGTTGACTCCTTTCTCACAGCCAAACGTTACTGTTCACTCCGTTCACAGTAACGAATGATTTTCCAAACACCTTTTAACCTCATTATATACGATTCATTTTTTTCAGACAACCTTCTCAGATATATAAATTAAAACCTCCCGGTTGAATTTTTTCTATTATCACAGACACAAAAGGAACAGAGCCAATACCCTGTTCCCCTTTTATTATTTATAAACTTTTACACCAAAGGATTCATGAATGATAGTACGAGCCTCTTCAATGGTTTTAAACTCTTCTGCTTTCAGCATCTGTGCTGTGATATTTCCGATTGCAGTTGCCTCTCCTGGACCTGCATGGATTTCTTTCTTTGTTGCCTTTGCAGTCAGCTCATTGAGATATCCTGCGTTGGAACCGCCGCCCACGATATGAATACGGCTGTAAGTCCTGCCTGTCATCTCTTCCAGCTCTTTTGCTGTCTTTGCATAGCATTCCGCAAGACTTGTGTAGATAACTGTTGCAATCTCTCCCAGAGTTTCCGGAACCTTCTGTCCTGTTCTGCGGCAGTAATCCTTAACTTCCTCTGTCATATTGTCAGGAGAAAGGAAACACTCATCATTTGCGTCTACCCTTGACGGGAAATCCTTTGCTTCCTCTGCCATTGCGCAGATTTCTGCAAAGCTGTATGCATCATTTACTTCATGACGCACAGACTGGATCATCCAGAGTCCCATAATATTCTTCAGGTAACGGAAACGGCCTGCATAACCGCCTTCATTTGTGAAGTTCATCTCACAGCTCTTCTCAGAGCAGTCAGCTTCTTTTCTCTCAATTCCCATCAGTGACCATGTTCCGGAGCTAATGTAGATAAAATCATCGTCATTTGCAGGAACTGCCAGTACAGCGGATCCTGTATCATGTGTTGCAGGTGCAACTACTTCCAGATCAAAGCCCACTTCTTCCCTGATCTTATCTGACAGATGTCCGATGCCTGTTCCGGGCATGATCAGCTTCTGAAACATTTTTCTCGGATAACCGAGCATATCGATCAGTTCATAATCCCAGTCCTTAGTGATCGGGCTTACAAGCTGTCCTGTCGTAGCTTCTGTGTACTCACAGGTTTTCTGTCCTGTAAGAAGGAAATGGAAGTAATCCGGCACATGAAGAAGTGTCTCCGCCTGTTCCAGATATTCCGGATGTTTCTTTTTCACTGCCATCAGCTGATAGATCGTATTATAATCAGCTTTCTGGATACCTGTTCTTGCATAGAGATCTTTCAGGGAAATTGCCTTATAAACTTCTTTATCCATTCCCTCTGTACGGTGGTCACGATATCCTACTGTATTTCCAAGAACATTGTCATTTTTGTCCAGAAGTACGAAGTCAACGCCCCATGTGTCCACGCCCATACTTACCGGAATCTTGCCGATTTCTTTACATTTCTTCAGACCATTTACTACCTCTTTGAAAAGACGGTCAAATTCCCAGCAGAGTTCTCCGTCTTTCTTTACCATTCCATTCTCAAAACGATAAATTTCTTCCAGAACCATTTTTCCGTTTTCCATATGTCCAATGATGTGACGTCCGCTGGATGCTCCGATATCTACTGCTAAATAATATGCTGCCATTGCAAAACCTCCTCAATATATGAATTTATACGCTCTTCATATCTGATGATTTTATTTTATCTCAACTTACTCCCCAAAATAAGAACCTTGTTTGTCTGAAAAAGTGTCCTTATTTGCTATTTTGAAATCTATCGTCGAAATAAGTATCTTTACAACTTAATAAAATCATCATTTCCAATCATGTTTATGTTTGAACAACAACGCCGCACTTGCCATACGGCAGTGCGGCGTCTGTATTTGTATTAATAATTAATACTTAATTCTAAGGATTCATTTCCTCTCGATATTTACTTATCGATTAGTCATAAAGGTTAGGAGCGATTTCTTCGCTGTCCATGTTTGTGGAATCATACCAGTATCCATCTGTAGGAACATCTTCAAGTTCCTGTCCGTTAGCTGCTGCTGTCAGAGCGTAGATTGCATAGTAACCCATCATCAGAGGAGACTGTGTAACAGCACCGATGAATGTTCCATCCTGTACAGCTGCTTTAATGATAGAACCAGCATCGAAACCAACACCGATAACATCGCCTGCTCCTGCGTCAGAACCAAGAACGTTCAGGTTAGCATTAGCTGCAAGAACACCTTCTGCTGCTGTCTGGTTGGAACCGAAGATAGCGATGCAGTTTTCCTGAGAAAGGATTGCCTGAGCCTCTGTTGAGCAAAGCTCTACAGTTGTCTGTGCAGGAACAGCGACCTGGATAACAACGTCTGCGTCTGCTTCTTTTGCATCTGCACCTTTAGCTGCGTTTACATAGAACTCGTTACCTTAACTGCAACTGTTTTTCCGTCAGCCTGAATAAGTTCGATCATTTTGTCAATGAATCCGCCACCACGCTGCTGGATGTTCTGACCTGTGGCATCCTGGTTAACTTCACCGATGATAACCTGTCCATCTGCATTAGCTATAACATCTTTGATTGAATTATACATGTTTTCAGCTGCAACAGAACCAGCCTGTGTGTTATCTGTACAAACTTCACATACTACAGATCCTTCCGGAGCATCAGCGATACCTGTATCAAATGTTACTACCGGGATTCCTTTGTCAGCACATTCCTGAAGTGCATCAAGAACAGAAGATGTATCACATGCAGCAAGACCTAATCCGGCCGGCTTTGCAGCGATTGCTGTGTTGATCATGTTAACCTGGTCAGCGATATCAGATTCACTGTTTGGTCCCTGTGCTTTGTATGTAACACCAAGTTCATCAGCAGCTTTCTTCATACCTTCCTGAGCTGCATCCCAGTAGGTAGACTGGAAAGATTTAACCATCATCGGGAAATCATAAGCTTCATTAGCTTTCAGATCTTTGAACTGTTCCGGCATATCGGCTGCCATAACGCTTGATGCGGACATTCCTGCTACCATTGCTGCACACATAACTAATGCGATCACTTTTTTTGCTTTCATTTAAAATTTCCTCCTTTTAAATACACATTTAATATAGTTTTTTATAAATGATACCCCGGAGACTTCCTCTCTCGTTCCGCCTTCCCCAAAATACACATATGACAATACTGTCGCCGAACATCCCCTGGAAGCCCTCCGTTGTTTCATATCCTGCTGTTTTGCATCTGTCGTAAGATGCATTTTCTTTATTCAGTTTTGAAAATTATTTTGCTGCTGCTTTCTTTTCTTTCATGATATCGATCAGTACTGCGATGATAAGAACTGCACCGGTAATGATCTGCTGCCAGTTTGCCTGCAGTCCGATATATGGAAGACCGGTTTTCAGAAGCATGATAACGAAGATACCGGCCAATGTACCGATTACTGATCCATAACCACCTGTTGCTGCAACACCACCTACGAATACACCACCGATGGCATCCATCTCAAGTCCTGCACCGGTACCAGGCTGTACAGTTGGCGTAACTGCCGCATATGCGATAGCTGCAAGACCGGTGAAGAGTCCACATACTACATATACCATAACATGATAGAATTTAACGTTGATTCCCGAAAGAGCTGCTGCTTCTTTATTGGAACCGATCGCGATCGTATAACGACCGAATTTTGTATGATTCAGAACATATTCCATTACAAGGACCAGAATGATCATCCATAAGAAACCGATAGGATAACGGGAAGCACTTCTTCCTGTTCCAACTGTAATCTTAAAGATTGAATGGAACCATCCACCCTCCTGTGTAAGTCCCGGCCAGGGAGTAGCACTGCACAGGGATCCTGCACCTCGGGTAATCATACAGGTACAAAGTGTTGCAAGGAATGGCGGCAGGTTCATAATACCGATCAGCACACCATTTGCTGCTCCTACAATAATTCCAAGTACAATGCAAAGTAACATTGCAAGTACAACCGGAAGATTATTATTTCTTACCAGAGATCCTGCGATCAATGCGTAACATACCATACCGGTTCCGATTGACAGGTCTACACCTCCTGTAATAAGAGGGAATGTAACACCGATTGCCATCAGAAGATCATAATATGAGAAATCCAGCATACTCAGGATTGTGGTATACTGTCTGAACTCCCTGCTCTTAAAGGAGAAAATTGCAAACAGTACAATAATAACCAGTAATACAATAAATCTCTGATCACTTAAAATACTTTTTTTCTTCTTAGTCATGACTTTCCTCCTTAATTGATGTTCCGTGTTGCATGATTCATAATGTGTTCCTGTGTAGCTTCGGAAATATCAATATTTCCTGTAATCTTGCCTTCACACATAACGATAATGCGGTCACTCATACGGAGAACTTCTGTCATTTCAGAAGAAATCATGATAATAGATTTACCTTCTGCAGCCAGTCTGTTCATTAACTTGTAAATTTCATTCTTGGCACCAACATCAATACCTCTGGTCGGCTCATCAAAAATAAGAATCTCACTGTCTCGTGTCAGCCATTTTGCGATAACGACCTTCTGCTGGTTACCACCGGAAAGATTGACTACCAGCTGCTCGCAGTTTGGAGTTTTGGTTGCCAGCTCTTTAACGTATTTCTCTGAAACTTCTTTTTCTTTTGATTTATTAATGAAGATACCACTGGTAAATTCTTCCATGGTTGCCAGCGTAGTATTCTCTGTTACAGATTTCTGTACGACACAACCATATCTTCTTCTGTCCTCTGACAGATAACCAATACCATATTTAACTGCATCCTGAGGACTGTTGATAGTTACCTCGCGAAGCTGTCCGTCTTTTCCCCTTATAGAGATCTTTCCACTCTGTTTCGGGTCAGCACCAAACAGTGCTCTTGCTGTCTCAGTACGTCCGGCTCCCATCAGTCCTGAGAAACCAAGAATCTCACCTTTGCGAAGTTCAAAGCTTACATTCTGAACCATCTTACCTGCATTCAGGTTCTCTACCTTAAGAACAACCGGCGCATCTGGTGCAACCATGCTATGTTCTTTTGGATCCTCGTAAATAACACGTCCAACCATCATATTGATGATGTCTTCTTTTGTACTGTCTGCTGTGATCAGAGTTCCTACATAACCACCATCTCGCATGACTGTTACTCTGTCAGTGATCGTTTTGATCTCATCCATACGGTGGGAAATATAAACGATTCCAAGACCTTTCTTACGAAGATCACGGATAATCTCGAATAAGTCTGCAATCTCTTTCTCTGTCAGTGCTGCTGACGGCTCATCAAAGATAATAACCTCTGCTTTGTGGGAAATAGCCTTTGCAATCTCACACATCTGCTGTTTTCCGACGGTAAGATTGTTCATCTTTTCTTTTGGATTGATTTCAATGTTCAGTTCCTGAAAGAGTTTTTTGGAATCTTCGATCATTTTCTTATCATCAATGCTGAACCCTTTCTTTGGTTCACGTCCGATAAAAATATTCTGAGCTACGGTAAGATCACCTACCATGTTCAGCTCCTGATGCACGATTACAACACCTGCATCCTGCGCTTCTCTTGTGTTATGGAATTCAGTTTCCTTTCCTTTATAGGTAATGGATCCTGAATCTTTCTGATAAATACCGGTAAGAACTTTCATCAATGTAGACTTTCCGGCACCGTTTTCTCCCATAAGAGCATGTACTTCGCCGCGTTTCACTTCAAAATTAACGTGATCCAGAGCATGAACTCCAGGAAAGGACTTATCAATGTCCTTCATAGTCAAAATAACTTCACCCATTGTTACATCCTCCCTTCCGATCAGTTCTTTCTGCGTCTTGCAGAAACGTCGACATAAACTGCTACAATTACGATAAGTCCTGTGATGATCATCTGCTGACCTTTACCAAGACCAAATGCCATGATACCCTGCTGAAGAAGAGAAATGATAAATACACCGATGACTGTACCGCCGATAGAAGCAAGTCCGCCAACCATGGATGTACCACCCATTACACAGCCTGCAATCGCTTCATTGTTGTACTGATCGCCGTATCCAGGCTGAACAGTTGTATAAGCACCAACAAAGAAAATTGCTCCGATTCCTACAAGAACACCGCAGATCACATAAGCAAGCATTCTCCATTTTTTTGTATTAACACCGCTGAGTCTTACTGCTTCGCTGTTAGAACCAAGACAAAGGATATAACGTCCCGGTTTTGTGTTATAAAGAATAATTCCACAGATCACTGCTACTGCCAGGAAAATCACAAGTCCTACAGGGAATCCCTTATAGGAGATAAGATTTCTGAACCATCCGTTTACAGGATCACTTCCCAGTGGCCAGCTGACGGACTGTGTCTTTGTAAATACAGATGCAATACCTTTTGCAATGTTCATAGATGCCATGGAAATGATAAATGGCGGAACTGACATATAAGATACCATCCAGCCATTAAACACGCCAAATGCAAATCCGATCAGAATGCAGATCACCATTGCTGCTGCACAAGGTACATGATAAGATGTCATGCAGTAACCTGAGATCAGGGCACAGCAGAACATTACAGGTCCAATGGAGAAATCGATTCCTCCAGTGGCAATTACAAATGTTACTCCAAGTGACAGAAAGCCCAGAAAGTATACATAGTTCAAAGTAGATTTGATACTGTCACCTACAGGGAACTTACTTCCCAGAACTACTTTGAAGACTACGAACATAAGAACCAGAATACATGCTAACAGGATTCTGTTCAGACCGAGTTTCTTCACAATTGGATTTTGTTTCAACTTTTCCAAGTTTTTCACCCTCCTTACGTTATTTCGTATCTCTTTGTTTTCTATATCTTACCTTACCTGTCGGATAATTGTAATGAAAATATCTTCCAAAAAAAAGGTTAAATATTTCCTTTTTTCATCCGGAAATATTTAACCTTTTTGCTTCTTTTATCCTTATATTACGCAGTCGTTTCAACGCGTCAGTCAGCTAAACGGGAAGATCAGCCGTTCAATATCACTGTTATACATATTCTCCGGCGTAACCAGCTCGCATCCTGAATCAATATTCTTCTCTACTGCATCCCCGTTAAGCATATGAATGGTTTCTTCCACTCCGATATACCCCATCCGGAATGCTTTCTGCACAATAATTCCCTTATAAACGCCCATTTCCATAAGATTGATGGCCTCCTGAGAACAGTCCACACCAACTACTGCGATCTTATCTTTCGCTCCTGCATCACTGACTGCTCTTCCCACACCAACTGCAGAATATTCGTTCATTCCTGCAATCAGTTCCAGATCCGGATATTTCCTCATCAGTTCCTGCGCCAGTTCATAGGATTTCTCATAGAGTGAGTTACAGTAGACAATATCTACTATGTTATCAGCATAGTCACCAAGACCTTCCCTGAATCCCTGTTCTCTCTCCACAGCCGTGGAAACACCTTTTACATGGCTGACAATGGCTATCTTTGAATCTTTATCGATTAATTTTCTGGCATACTCTCCTAACATCCTGCCTGCATTCACATTATCTGTGGCAACTGTGAGATCCTGCAATTCTTCTTTTGTATAGGAATCAATATAGGTAATACGGATTCCTTTTTCTTTTGCTTCCTTCAGAAGTTCGTCTGATGCATCCATGCTGGAAGGGGAAAACAGAATCGCATCCGGTTTCTGCTCAATGGCTTTTTTAGAAGTTTATTCTGTTCTTCTATATTCTCTTCTTTATCCGGAGCCAGGATTTCAAGGTCAGATTCATATTCCTCTGCCGCCATCTTACAGCCGGATATTACTGAAGTCCAGAAATCATTGGTATTATCCCTGATCTTTGGAATATAAATGAGGGAGCATTTTTTCGTCTGTGTCGCCTCCGGTTTCAGGATTCCGGCAAAAATCACCACTGCTGCCGCCATAAGGATTGCAACTGTTATAATCTCTTTTTTATGACTTTTCATGGGATTCCTCCTGTATTCCGGGAATTACAACAGATGCTGTGGTTCCCTTTCCTTTTTCACTGTGATAGATAATGCCATAATCTTTTCCATAATATAAAACCAGACGCTGCTGCACATTGTACACCCCAACTCCATTGGAACGGTAATTCACCTTATGCTTATCATAAATATGTTTCAGGGTTTCCTCATCCATTCCCACACCATCGTCCGTAATATCGATTACTGCATTCTCACCTTTCATATATCCATGTACTGTCAACAGTCCTTTACTGTCTTTATATTTTAAGCCATGATAAATTGCATTCTCCACGAGCGGCTGCAATACCAGACGAATGATAGGTACCTGTGTAATGGATGGATCTGCCTTTATCTCAAATTCCAGCTTATCCTTGTAGCGCATCTTCTGGATCGTGAGGTAACTTCTGACATATTCAATCTCCTGTCCGATTGTTACAAGCTCATCCTCATTGCTGATACTCTGTCTGAGCAGTCGCGCCAGAGAAGCCGTCATTATCACCACTTCCTCATTCTTCTTTCCTTCAGCCATCCAGATAATAGAATCCAGCGTATTATACAGAAAATGTGGATTGATCTGCGACTGCAGGGCTTTCAGTTCTATTTTTCTCTTCTGCTCCTGCTCCTTTACATTCTGCTCCATTAATTCCCGTATCCTGTGCGTCATCACATTAAAAGATCTGGTAAGACTTCCTATTTCATTGTCGGAAATCACCTCTATATCTTCAATATCAAAATTTCCTTTCTGCACACTTTTCATGGAATCACGAAGCTTCTGGATCGGCAGCGTAATATTCCTGGCAATCAGGCTGGAAATCAGAAGAGCAACTATGATCAGCCCCACTGCTACCAGCACATAAATACTTCTTGTCTGCCTGCTGTTTCGTAAAAGTTCAGACATATTCATGCATCCCACAATAGTCCATCCTGTGATATCAGAATGGGACAGTGCATAAATTTTCTCGTCATCTCCCTTTCCGACAGTAACAATATCTGATTTTGCATTCATAACAAGTGAAATGTTCTCTGTCTGCAGTTCATTATATAACTGCTGCTGTTGTGGATGATAAACGATATTTCCATTCTGATCAAGAATAAAAACATATCCTTTATCTCCCATGCTGCTCTGTGCACAGAGTTCACTGATCGCACTGTAATTCAGATCCAGAAAAACTACTCCATCCTCTGCTTCTGTTCCTATATAATTGCGGATTCCTCTGCTGAGTGTGATGACCCATGGTCTTTCTCCCTTTATCACATTCTGCACATGAGAAGATGTCAGATTATACCGGTCATATTTTCCGACTGCATCTGCATACCATGGCTGTGTATTAAGATCTACATATGTATTTCTCACAGATAATCCATTGTCAAACAGAGATGGAGAGTTCTTATCCTCTCTGACAATCCCGATATTTCTGATATCCGCCCTGCCCTTCAGGATCGTTTTAAACTGTTCCACAAGGCGCTGTCTGTATTCACTGTAATTTTCATCCTTTATGGCTCCATATCCTTTTTCACTGTACAGATATTTATAAGCATCACCGCTTTGCGCGATCACTGACGCAATATTATCCATATAACTGATATACGAATCTATATTCTGATTCAGCTGTTTGATGATCGTCTGTGTATACATGACAGAATTTTCATAAATAGATGAATTCGTATATCTCAAGGATACCACTGTCACAACCAGCACAGCACTTAATACCAGGATCGACACCGCACAGAAAATAGAACTCTGAATACTCTTAAATTTTGAAGAAATCTTCATCGGCGTTTCTCCCTTGCATATTCGGTAGGTGTTTTTCCTGTCATCTTCTTAAATGAAATTCCGAAATAGTGTGGATCTGAAAATCCTACTTTTTCCGCAATCTCATAATTCTTCAGCGTTGTATTCTCCAGAAGTTCCCCTGGCCTTCTCCATTCTTATCCTGGTAAGTGATTCGATAAACGTTTCCCCTGTCATCTCCTTAAAAATAGTGCTGAAATAGCTGGTACTGATATTCAGATAAGAACAGATACTGTTCAGACTCAGATCCGGATCCATATAATTTTTCCGGATATAATCCATAGCCATCATTCCCTGCCTCTGGCCGCTGGAACTATTCAGATCCTGAAGTGATTCAAATACTCCTTCAGCATACTCCTTCACCAATGTCACTGCTTTATCAAAGGTTTTTGCCTGAGAAACTTCTTTCAGAAGCTTCTCTCTCTGAGCAATGATCTTTTCCGGATCATCACTCAGGGACTGGCAGGTATTTCCGATGGCACGTATCACCTGCTGAAGATAAATGCAGGCATAGCTTTTCTCCACCAATGCCCCTTTGATCTCATGCTCGATCTGCTCCAGGATTTCTGTCACTCTCTGCCTGTTTCCGACCTTTATCTCTTCTGTCAGTGTTTCCAAAGATTTTTATAAGATTAATACTGTTGTCCGTTTTCTTTTCTTCCATATCCAAAAGGAGGCTGCCTCCCAGCAGATACCGATAGCCAATGGCTTTCTCAGCAAGCTTATAAGAATAGACCAGTTCCTGAGGTGATCTCACCCAGCTTCCGATTCCTATAGAAGTTTCAATCCCGATCACTTCTTTACTTTTTGCTGGATTTCCTGACAGATACTATGTATTTTGTCTCCGAATTCTCTGGATCTGCATCCTGTAAATATAATGCATACCCGGTTACTGCCTTCCTGATAAGCAACACCTGCGTTCTCTCTGGTCACAATTTCATTGCTTATATTAAAAAGTACAAAGGACATCAATGCGCTTTCCTGCTGTTTATGCATATCTACCTGATACATTTCTGAGTAAGTGTCCATATCAAAAACAGCTACTCTGTAGCTCGAACAGTCAAAGCTGATCCCCAGCTTTTTCAGTTCCAGAAGACTTACCTGTACATCTCTGGTACAATTTACAAGAGTCTCCAGTGCTTTCGACCGGATGACATCCACATTCTTGTGATAATCCTTTGAAGTCTGCGACAGGGATTCCATTTTTTTCTGTTCTTTTTTTCTGGAATCCAGCTTTTCTTTCATATTCCGGAGCACTTTTGTCAGTTCCATTGCTGTGACAGGTTTGAGCATATATTCACTTACATTATAACGGATTGCTTTCTTCGCATATTCAAATTCCCCAAAACCGCTGAATATAACAATAAGAATATCCGGATAATTATCATGAAGAAACTCACTCAGTTCCATACCATCCATATAAGGCATACAGATATCTGTCAATACAACATCCACCTTGTGGCTCTGCACAAATTCCACTGCCTGTCTGCCATTCTCACAATCCCCCACAAGCTCACAGTCCAGGCTTTTCCAGTCAATGTTCTCCCTGATTGCATCCCTGACCAGAATTTCGTCGTCTACCAATAATATTTTGTACATATTAAATTTTATCCCCCATAAGATCAGGCATCATCCCTCTGCCTGATAACCCAATAAAAATTACTACTTCCTTTTACTTATTTAACCGAATCAGGTAAAACCTCCGCAAAGCAGCTATTCGGTTATAAGCGAACAGTAAAGCAGGTTTCGAATATCTGCGTGATTCACTATAATGATAATAGCATATTTATACTATTTTTCAATTTTTCTAATATATTTTGTGCATTTCATACAGCTCTGTGTGTTACTGTTTCCTCCGCTGTAAACTATAAAATTTACTCTTTTGCGTAAAATATTGCCTTGAATAATCTGATTTTTTTCATTAAACTGTTTACAATGATTTTCAGAATTTTGAAAGGAGAATACAAATTATGTTAAAGGGAATTCCTGAAATTTTATCACCGGAATTATTAAAAGTTTTATGTGAAATGGGACACAGCGATCGTCTTGTTATCGCAGACGGTAACTTCCCTGTTGAATCTATGGGAAAGAATGCCATCACTATCCGCTGTGACGGACATGGTGTACCGGAAATCCTGGATGCGATCCTCAAACTGTTTCCACTGGATACTTACGTAGAGCATCCTGTAAATCTCATGGAAGTTATGCCTGGCGATAATGTAGAAACACCAATCTGGGATACATATAAAGAAATCGTTGCCAAATATGACGAGCGCGGCGATTAAAAGCGGTTGGAAATATTGAACGTTTCGCTTTCTATGAAGAAGCCAAAACTGCATATTGCATTATTTCCACAAGCGAAAAAGCTCTGTATGCAAATATAATGCTTCAGAAAGGTGTTGTAATCAACAACTGACTTTGCTTTATCTTTTCGTTACTGTTCACAGTAACGTAGCCAAAATTCATTCCAGATTGCCTGCGGCAATGGAATTTTGACTTGTATGTCTCGGGATTTTGGCATATTCATGCCAAAACACCTCGCGGGACAGTGGTGTGTGAACAATAACAAAATTTCATAAATAAATGAAAAAAATTACCAAAAGGACTTGAAAATTGGATTAAAATAGTATAATATAAAAACATAAACAAATTAAGAATGCATAGCAACTATAACTTATTAACGTTGAGTGACAGCAGATTGCTGAATAGTAACGGACAGACGATATACTATAAAGAAAGAATTGAGGGCAGAAATATGAAGATTACAGATACCATTAAATATGTCGGAGTGAATGACCATCAGGTAGATTTGTTTGAGGGACAGTATGCAGTGCCAAACGGAATGGCATATAATTCCTATGTGATTCTGGATGACAAGGTTGCAGTTATGGATACTGTAGATGCCAATTTCAAACATGAATGGCTGGATAATCTTGAACAGGCACTGGGCGGACGTAAGCCGGACTATCTGATCGTTCAGCATATGGAGCCTGACCATGCAGCAAATGTAGCGAACTTTCTGGAAGTATATCCCGGCACTACAGTAGTAGCCAATGCGAAGACATTTGTAATGATCAAGAATTTCTTCGGACTGGATCTGGAAGGGCAGAAACTGGAAGTAGAGAATGGTTCTACACTGAGTCTGGGAAATCACAATCTTACTTTTGTATTTGCGCCAATGGTACATTGGCCGGAGGTTATGGTGACTTATGACAGCACAGATAAAGTTCTTTTTCAGCAGATGGATTTGGTAAGTTCGGTGCTCTGGATGTGGAAGAAAACTGGGATGATGAAGCAAGAAGATACTTTATCGGTATTGTTGGTAAATATGGCGCACAGGTACAGAGACTTCTGAAAGTAGCAGCTACTCTGGATATTCAGATCATCTGTCCGTTACATGGTCCGGTACTTACAGAAAATCTGGGACATTATATCAGCCTCTATGATACCTGGTCCTCTTACACACCGGAGGAAGAAGGAATCGTAGTTGCATATACTTCTGTATATGGACATACCAAAGAAGCAGTCAATCAGTTTGTGGAGAAATTAAAGAGCAAGGGATGTCCGAAAGTAGTTGTTTATGATCTGGCAAGAGATGATATGTCTCAGGCACTCAGCGATGCATTCCGCTACAGTAAGCTGGTACTGGCAACAACTACTTATAATGCAGGAATCTATCCGTTTATGAATGACTTTATTACCCGTCTGGCAGAACATAATTTCCAGAACCGCACAGTGGGCCTTATTGAAAACGGTTCCTGGGCACCTCTGGCAGCAAAAGTAATGAAAAATATGCTTTCTGAATGTAAGAAGATCAACTGGCTGGACACCACAGTGAAGATCATGTCCGCAGTAAATCAGGAAAACAGAGATCAGATGGAAGCAATGGCTTCCGAGCTTTGTAAGGAATATATTGCAAAGAATGATGAACTGGCAAATAAAAATGACATGACAGCATTATTCCGTATTGGTTATGGTCTCTATGTAGTGACATCAAATGACGGAAAGAAGGATAACGGACTGATCGTCAATACAGTTACCCAGCTGACAGACTCTCCGTTCCGTGTTGCAGTTAATATCAATAAGACAAATTATTCTCACCATGTTATCAAGCAGACAGGGGTGATGAATGTAAACTGTCTCTCTGTAGAAGCTCCGTTCTCTGTATTTGAACAGTTTGGTTTCCAGAGTGGAAGAAGCGTGGATAAATTTGCGGGACAGAAGGTGAATCGTTCTGATAACGGACTGATATTCCTGGACAAATATATCAACGCATTTATGTCCCTGAAAGTAGAGCAGTATGTAGATCTGGGAACTCACGGAATGTTCATCTGCAGTGTGACAGAAGCCCGCGTGGTAAGTGACCAGGAGACAATGAGCTACACCTATTATCAGAAAAATGTAAAACCGAAACCGGAAACAGAAGGTAAGAAAGGATTTGTATGTAAAGTCTGCGGATATATCTACGAAGGTGATGAACTTCCGGAAGATTATATCTGTCCATTGTGTAAACATGGAGCTGTAGACTTCGAGCCGATTGGATGAAAGATTTCTCTTGTTAAACTGCTAAAGAGTGGCATTCTGTTATATGAATAATTGTTGAGATTTCAGAGTGATCTGATTGATAAAATAAAAATAGAGATTGTCAGTGGTTATTAAATAGCTGGCAATCTCTATTTTTGCTCCAGTATTAATAGAAACATTATGGAATGTAAAGAAATTTTGATAGACGAATTCAATAACAATATGTTACACTTTATAAAAGTTAGAGTTTAATATATCAAATATAAAGGGAAGTGTGTCTATTGAAACAAATTAAAAAGAAACTTCCAATAGGAATAGAAAATTTCGCAAAGCTTCAGGCGGAAGATTTCTACTATGTAGATAAAACGATGCTTATCAAAGAACTTCTGGATAATTGGGCGGAGGTGAATCTGTTTACACGTCCGAGAAGATTTGGCAAAACATTGAATATGAGTATGCTGAAAGCATTCTTTGAATTAAACGGTGATAAGAACTGCTTTAAAGGACAAGAATTTCCAGAGAAGTTTATCTTTTGCGAACAATACATGGGAAAGTTTCCTGTGATTTTTATTTCCCTGAAGAGTATCAGTGCGCAAACTTATGAAAAAAGCCTGTGATATGGCAATACAGATTGTAAATGGTGAGGCGCGTAGATTCCAGTATTTATTGGACAGTGAACATTTAACGGAATATGATAAGGATGCGTTCAAATCATTGCTTCTGCCGGATATGAAGGAATCTGTTCTGTGCAGCAGTCTGAGGATTCTGTCAGAACTTCTGGAGAAACATCATGGTCAGAAAGTTATCTTATTGATTGATGAATATGATGTGCCTCTGGCGAAAGCATTTGAATTGGGATATTACAATTCAATGACTCTGCTGATCCGTAACTTGTTTGAAAATGCATTAAAAACAAATGACAGTCTGAAGTTTGCTGTGCTTACAGGCTGCATGCGTATCTCAAAGGAGAGTATTTTTACAGGATTAAATAATCTGAAAGTTTTGTCAGTGGCAGATGTACAGTTTGATGAATATTTTGGATTTACGGACAGTGATGTAAAGAATATATTGGAATATTATGAACTTTCTGAGCATTATGATGAAATAAAAATGTGGTATGACGGATATCGGTTTGGAAATGTAGAGGTTTACTGTCCCTGGGATGTGATAAATTATTGTGATGAATTGCGTATAAACAATATGGCGCAGCCACAGAATTACTGGTCTAATACTAGCAGTAATGAAGCGGTGAAACGCTTTATTCAGGAGACTGATAAGGGAACGGTCAGAAAGGAAATTGAGAAACTGATAGCAGGAGAAACAATTGTAAAGGAGATTCATCAGGAACTGACATATCAGGATATGTATGCTTCGATTGAAAACCTGTGGAGTGTTCTTTTTACTACGGGATATCTCACACAGACCGGAAGAAAAGATGCAAATACGTTCATGCTTACCATTCCTAATATGGAAATACGTAATATTTTTCTGACACAGATTATGGAATATTTTAAGAAAACTGTTTCTGAGAATGGAGAAGCACTTGAAAAATTCTGTAATGCATTAAAAGATGGAAATTCCGAAGTGGTAGAACAAAGTTTGAACAATTATCTGAAAAGGACCATCAGTATTCGGGATACCTTTGTAAAAAAACAGATGAAAGAGAATTTTTATCATGGGATTTTACTTGGAATTCTTGGATTTCAGCAGAACTGGAGTGTGTCATCAAATAAAGAATCGGGTGATGGATACAGTGATATTTTGATAGAAACAGAAGATCAGGAAACAGGAATCATTATAGAAATAAAATATGCCGAAAACAGGGAATCTGGAAGCTGTCAGTGAAGACGCATTAAAACAGATAGAAGACAGGCGATACGAGGATCAACTGCTGGAAGAGGGAGTAGAGCATATTTTGAAGTACGGTATTGCATTTTACAAAAAGAAATGCAAAGTAATAGTAGTCAAATAAAGGAATTCCAGAGCATCCTCCTGACAAGAGGTATACTCTGGAATCATGTTTTTGAAGGCTTGATTTATATAAGATTATTCCATCTCGTACAAAGAGGAGAATATTTTTAATGATCTTTCATGGATGTGCCAAGAATTTCCAGAGTATCAATATCCTTTGAGAGATATTCCAGGTATAACTGACCAAGACTGCTTAAAGGTATTTGGGCAATAGTCAGGTAACCAATATGAAGCAGTCCGATATCATTTTCCAGAGACTTTGCGATAATATTTCCCATACCCTTATGAAATGCATCTGCGTTACTGTTAGGAAGATCCGGACCAATACTGAAACAGTCTGTTTTTCGAACAAGAGCAATCTTTGTGCAGCGGTCACTGACGTGGACATTTTTATTTAAAAGCTTGTAAAACAGCGGTTCTTCTGAAAAATGGGAAGTTTCCAATTCCTGGTCGTAAGTAACGAAAGGATATTTTTCCAGATCCTTTATAGAAAGGACAGGAAGAGAAGCCAGTGGATGACCAAAACGGAGAAACACATAATTTTTGACACTTTTGATTTCATGAAATTCAATATCATAAGAAGAAAATAAAGTCTGCATGCTACGCATATGAGGTTCGTGTATTGCTACAACTCCCAGTTCACTTTTTCTTCCTGCTACGTCGTGGATAACTGAATTAGTGTCGCATTCCCGAATCGCAATATCATAGGTTGGAGAGTTAATTTCTGCTAAAAAGCTGGTAAAGGCCCGCACTGCAGATGGAAGATGCTGACAGGATACTGAAAAACGCATAGGCAGCGATTTCCTTGCATGGTAGCGCTGCTCAAGATACTGAGACTGTTCTACAATTTCTTTGGCATATTTAATAAAGTCTTCTCCATCGTAGGTAAGGGAAACGCCACGATTTGTCCGTTTAAAATAGTAATACCCAGATCAGATTCCAGCTCTTTTACAGCAGCAGAAAGTGTAGACTGAGAAACAAAGAGATTTTTGCTGCTTTAGAAAATGAATGACTGTTGGAAATTTCCAGCATATATTTCAGATTTTGCAATGTCATAGATAAAAACTTCCTTTCTGTGAATTATGCTATCAGAAAAATTGATTGCTGGCAATAGAAATTATATTAAATTAAAGTAAGAAATGTTTCTTGTAATCGATTAATCTGCATGATATAGTAGAACAGACAATTAAAGCAGAATATTTTATGGAATCCGGTCAAATGCCGGAGCGGTGCCGCCACTGTAGGATGGAGCATTCATAAAAATACACTGGGATTTCCGGGAAGTATATGAATGTGAAGAAGTCAAGCCAGGATACTTGGATATTTTGCCGGAACCCCGATTTAACGAGTCATTAAAAAGGGTGAGCTGCAGATAAGTTTTTTGCGCCCTTTTTTGTGATGAAAAGGGTGTTTTTTTATTTTACAGATAAGGAGATAAGGAATGAAAAAAAGATCAAAGTTTCTTGCCATGTTACTGTCGACAGCAGTAGCTGTTTCCTCGCTTACAGGAATCAGCGTATTTGCAGCTGACAAAACATCTGGAGAGGAGGAAACCAGAACAGTTGTAGACGCCACCGGAGCAGAAGTAGAAGTGCCTGCACATCCGAAGAGAATTGCAGTTCCAGCAATGGTTCTGCCAAATATGGTTTATGCATTACAGGGAAATGCAGAGAATATGGTATCTATTCCACCGGCAGCATATTCAGGATGGGAAATGTCTATTTTGAAAGATCTGGCTCCGGAATTGGAAGATGTAGATACTACAATGGTAAATGATGACTTTTCAGTAAATGTAGAAGCTCTTGCAGATGCAGATGTGGATTTAGTACTGAACTGGGATTCAGAGACTGACCAGGCAGAGCAGTTAAAGGCATTGGGAATTCCATGTGTACTTGTGTCTTCTGCAAAAGATATGGACGGCCTGAAAAATCTGGTTACTATGCTGGGAGATGCATTAAACTGTGAGGATCGTGCAAAACAGGTAACAGACTGGTATGATGAAACTATGGATTATTTCAACAGCAAGGCAGATGAGGTTGCTGCTTTATCAGAGGATGAAATGCCAAGAGTTCTTCATTTCCAGAGTGTACATGAGATGACCTGTTATACAGGTGGGATTAATACTTATATTACAACACTTGAAGGTGGACAGAATTTCACACTTCCTGAAGACATTACAGAACCTTCAATGGAAACAATCCTAGAATATGATCCGGAGATTATTTTTATCAGTAATTTCGATGATGTAACTCCGGAAGATTTCTATGAGAACAAACTGGAAGGACAGGATTGGAGTAACGTGAGCGCTGTTAAAAATCATAAGGTTTATAAAGTTCCATGTGGATTATACCGCTGGGCTCCGCCAAATGCATTTGAAAAACCACTTTATATGAAATGGACAGCATCCATTGTACAGCCGGAAATCTTTTCTGATTATGATATCAGAAAAGAAATCAGCGATTTCTATAAAGATTATTATGGATATGAGCTCAGTGATGAGCAGTTGGACAGCCTTTTGAGACTGGATTTAAATAAATAAACAGAAAAGAGACAATTACATTGAAGGATAACAAAAAGCATAAAAAGCAGAGTATGGAATACTGATTACCGGACTGATCATACTGCTGGCAGCTGCATGTATTATTGCGTTGTGTGCAGGACAGTACAGTGTTTCTGTTCCAGAAGTGATCAAGATACTTGCATCCCGATTTGTAAATGTGACAAAGACATGGAGTAACACGGCAGAAGGCGTAGTATTTACACTACGCCTTCCACGTATTATAGGAGCAGTGTTAGTTGGCAGTGCATTATCCTTATCAGGAGCTGCTTATCAGGGAGTATTTAAGAATCCGCTGGTTGCACCGGATCTCCTGGGTGTTTCTTCTGGCGCATGTGTAGGTGCATCAGTGGCAATTTTGTTACATTTAAATTCATTTGGTGTGCAGGCAATGGCATTTGTGGCGGGGATTTTAGCAGTTGGACTTACTTTATTTATTCCACGCCTGATAAAGAATACGAATATGACGATGCTGGTATTGTCAGGAATCATTGTCAAAGGGATCATGGATTCTGTAATGGGAATCATCAAATATGTTGCAGATCCGGAGACAGAACTGCAGTCTATTACTTACTGGCAGTTGGGCAGCCTGACAAAGGTATTGCCGAAAGATTTGTTTACTGTAGGACCGGTGATTGTTGCAGCATCAGTGATTATTTTTCTCCTCAGATGGAGGATTAATATTCTTTCACTGGGAGACAGAGAAGCAAAGACATTGGGCGTTTCAGTTACAGTTGTTCGAAACTTTATTATAATCTGTGCGACATTATTGACGGCATCTGCAGTATGTATCAGTGGAACGATTGGATGGATCGGACTTGTGATTCCGCATTTTGCACGAATGCTTACGGGTCCGGATAATACGAAAGTGATTCCCGCCAGTATTTTAATGGGAGCTATTTTTATGGTAGTCATTGATACTCTGGCAAGAGCTTTGACAAGTGTAGAACTTCCGCTGAGTATTCTGACAGGAATTATTGGTGCACCATTTTATATTATTATACTTGCCAGACAAAGGATGAAATTATCATGATATTAGATGTACAGGATTTATCATTTCGATATAGTAAAAATGCAAAACCTATTTTTCATAATGTAAATCTCCAGATGGAAAAGGGAGAAATTCTCACAATTCTTGGCGCCAATGGTGCAGGAAAATCAACGCTTTTAAATTGTCTGGCAAATATTTTGGAACCTTATTCCGGAAAGATTCTGGTAAATGGAGCCTCTATTCATGATATGAGTCTGAAAAAAGCTGCACAGCTGATTGGTTATGTACCGCAGAACCATGCTCCGGTATATGACTATTCAGTGAGAGATTTTATAGTAATGGGAAGGGCTCCGCATCTGGGAATGCTGGAAAAGCCATCGGAAAATGACTATGCGATCGTAGATGAAGTTATACGGGAACTGGGAATTGAAAAGCTTGCTGATAAAGCATATACACAGATCAGCGGCGGAGAACGACAGCAGGCACTGATCGGACGTGCTATTGCACAGCAGCCGGAGATTATTATGTTTGATGAACCGACCAATCATCTTGATTATGGAAATCAGCTCCGTATGGTCCATAAGATAAAAAATCTTTCTAAGAAAGACTATACGGTTATTATGACAACCCACATGCCAGATCATGCAATGATGATAGGCGGAAAAACAGCTATTCTTGGCAGGGATGGAACATTGAAAGTAGGAAAGACAGAAGAAATTATTACAGAAAAGAAACTTGAGGAACTTTATCAGGTAAAAACCCGAATTGTATATATTCCAGAAGTTGGAAGAAAGGTTTGTGTGGTAGCAGAACAATGAAAACCAGAAGAGTTGCTTTTTATGGTAAAGGTGGGATTGGAAAATCAACAATTGCTTCTAATGTATCTGCATTACTGGCTATGCAAGGGAAAAAGGTTCTGCATATAGGATGTGATCCTAAGGCAGATTCTACCAGACTTTTGTGTAAAGAACGGATAAAAACAGTTCTTGAGGTACTTGAAGAAAATGATTGTCCGAAGAGAGCGGATCTGGTGCACAGATCAGAAGCTGGTGTCTGGTGTGTGGAATCCGGAGGTCCGGAAGCGGGAAATGGATGTGCCGGTATGGGAATTATTACTGCTATGAAAGAACTGGAACGCCTGGGAGTATTTGAGGAAGACTGGGATGTAGTTATTTATGATGTTCTGGGAGATGTGGTATGTGGCGGATTTTCCGTGCCAATGAGACAGAGATATGTAGATAGAGTTTATATTGTATCTTCTGCGGATTTTATGTCTTTATATGCTGCGAATAATATATTAAAGGGTGTTGTGAACTATTCAGATGAAAGGAATCTGCTGGGAGGCTTTGTATTTAATCATATTCGCGAGCAGGAAGAAGAATGTATAGCAGAGGAGTTTACAAACCGGGTCAAAGGAAGAATGGCAGCAATTGTCAGAGAAAGTAAAGAACTGAAGCTGGCTGATTTCAGAAAAGAGATTTATACTCAAAATATGTCAGCTCCAGACAGTGAAAATTGGAAAGCGTTTTGCAGACTTTCAGAAGATATTTGCAGGACAGATGAGAGAAGCGTAAGCAGATCACAAAATAAAGCAGAGGAAGTACTTCCCATTCCATTAAATGTAGATGAGATAGAAAAATTTGGTATGGAACTGAGCAGGAAATTGGATAAATTATGAGAGGTTTTGAAATTGAGAGAACATTGGATGAGGATACCTGTTCAATGGAAACGCTACCGGAAAAAATTCTGAAAGTCCCGGGAATCGCACTTGTAGCAGCCGGTACTCCTGCATGTCTGATAGGCCTGTATGATTCAGCGGCAAGAATCAATTCATTGGATCGTTTATTTCTTTGTCAAATATCTTCTGTAGAGTACAGTCTGGGAAAACAGGGAAAGAAAATATGGGAGGCAGTAGAGCTGGCAGCAAATGCAGAAGGAATTAGAGGAGTGATTATATATTCTTCCTGTATGGAAGTTCTGACAATGTGGGATTTTCAAAGAGAAAAAAAGAAAATTCAATGTAAAGTACCAGTGGAAATTCTGTACAGAGGACCACTTGTAAAAAGACTGGCTACACCATTAGAAGAATTGAAAATGATTTTTGACAGATGGAATATTGAAATTGATGAGTTAAATGAAAAGAAGTCTCATAGTTTGGAAAGTATGGAATCAGAGGAATCGTTATGTAAAAAATAAGTACAAACAGAAATATGCATGCAGTCAAACCATCTGAAATTCAAGAACCCTATTTTATACAGGAAATCAGGAATCTTGCACATAAAGAATGTGATATCTTACTATTTACCCCGGGCGGCTGCACCAGCTCTCTGAAAACGTTTTGCCAATCAATAACCTGAAAAAATGTATGGAACACAAGATTTACTGACTATGTTCTAAGTCAGGGAAACATTATTCAGATTTCAAAGGAAATAGAACAAAAATTTCCACAAAAGAGACCGCTTTACCTGTTGGAAGCAGCAATACCAAGATTTACAGGAATTAATTTGGATAAGATTGCAGATAATCTCAGAAAGGCAGGAAAGGAAGTTTATTATATTCCGGAAGACAAATACAGATAAAATAGAAATCTCTTTGACGGGAGTTAAGAAAGCTGACTTGGTTATGAGCAAGTAGCGAAGCGGATTGCGAATATCCGTTTGACTAGAGGGTGTAGAGGATGATGTGCTGTAGAAGCAGCAGAACTATTGAGGGATAGTTGTCCAATGGTTCTGCTTTTTACTGTCTGTATTGATGAAGTTGCTTAATGTAACTGGAACACAACAGTTTCGTAAGGTTTGAGTACAAGTGTTCCAATTCCGTATTCAACTTCATTTTCTCCGTAATTGGAAATGATTACGGGAGTGTTGCACGGTAATTCAATATCTTCAGCGCCATAATGGAATTTCTGCATGGATGCAGAGAAATTATGCACTGTCAGCCATGTTTCATCCTGATAACTTCTGGTATAGGCAATTACCGGACCATCTTCCGGGCAGCAGAGTTTGAAATCTCCATGAGCCATTACCGGATGTTTCTTACGCAGTGCGATGAGATTCTGGTAGAATCTGAAAACAGAACAGTCATCATTCATCTGGCTTTCTGCGTTAATGAGTTTGTAGTTTGGATTGACACCCAGCCACGGAGTATGCTCAGAAAATCCGCCGTTTGGACTGTCGTTCCACTGCATAGGCGTTCTTGCATTATCACGGCTGATACTTCTGGATTCTGCCAGTGCTTCTTCAGGAGAAGCTCCCTGTTCGATCATGGTTTTATAATAATTGCGGGTATCAATGTCATTGTAATCATCGATAGATGGGAAGGCAACATTGGTCATTCCCAATTCTTCGCCCTGGAAAACAAAGGGGGTACCGGGAAGTGTGTGCAGATAACATGCCAGCATTTTTGCAGATTCTGACCAGAATTCTCTGTCATTTCCGTAAAGGGAAACCTGACGCGGTTTGTCGTGATTACTTAAAAATCTTGCCCACCATCCGTCTTTTTTCAGGATTTCATAATCTTTCTTAAGATCACGTTTCATTTTCTCTGGTGACCATGTCTGGATTTCAACAATCGGAGGGACAAATGGAATAGCCATGTTAAATTCTTTGCTTGCTGCGCTGGAATAGTTGATGGCATCCTGTTCATTGTTGATATTAACTTCTCCTACACTCATCAGATTGTCGGGAGTCATTGTTTCTGCAACCATTTCACGGATGTAGCGGTGGGTTCCCTCCAGATTTACACACGCTACAGTACCAATGGGTTCATTCATATCTGCACGTCCGTCCAGTCCTTTGTCAAGATAACTGATGGCATCAATGCGATATCCGTCAACACCTTTCTCATTCCAGAAACGGATAATATCAAAAATTTTCTCTTTAGTTTCCGGATTATCCCAGTTCAGATCCGGTTGTTCTTTAGCAAAGAAATGGAGATAGTATTGTCCACGTTCAGGAACATATTCCCAGGCACTTCCGCCAAATACGGACATCCAGCAGTTGGGTGCGCCTCCGTCCGGTGCAGGATTACGCCAGATATAGTAATCACTGTAAGGATTATTGCGGGATTTCTTTGATTCCCGAAACCATTTATGTTTATCTGAAGAATGGTTCAGAACCAGATCCATGATAATGGCGATACCTCGTTCATGCGCACCGTTGCGGAAAGCATCCCAGTCTTCCATAGTTCCGAATTCTTCCATGATCGCGAAGTAATCAGAAATATCGTAACCGTTATCCACATTCGGAGAAGCATAGACAGGAGACATCCATACTGCATTGATGCCAAGCTCCTTCAGATAATCCAGCTTCTCAATCATTCCCTTCAGATCACCGATTCCATCATTGTTGCCATCTTTAAAACTTCTTGGGTAAATCTGGTAGATCACCAGATCTTTATACCAGTCTTTTTTGTGTTTCATATGTACATCCTTTCGTCTTTTTGCATAAATAAACTCTGAAATTATTATATTGTATTGTGCAAAAAAACGCAATGAAGAAAACGAGATTATTTTTGAGAATAGTAATAACGAAGTAAACAGTAATACACACTCTGGACATATCAGATTGTACAGAAAAAAGAATTGTGATAGAATAGGCGCGTAAAATATGTTACTGTACATAAGACAATGAAAGACGGAGAACAGAATGAACGCAAATTTTGAAATATTATAAAAGTTTTTTATTACGTATCAAAATATGAGAATCTGACAAAGGCAGCATCAGTATTAAAGACCAGCCAGCCGGCTGTGACCAGGACGATACATAATCTGGAAAATATATTAGGGTGCAGACTGTTTACCAGAAGCAAAAGTGGCATGAAACTGACTCCTGAGGGAAAGATTTTCTATCAGTATGTAGCAGCAGGCTGTGCTCAGTTTTTCAAAGCCGAGGATAATCTTAATAATCTGATCAGCCTTGAGAACGGGACCATTTATATCAGTGCAACAGAGACAGCATTGCACTGTTATTTGTTCGAGGCAGTCAGAGACTTTAATATTCAATACCCGAATGTGCATTTTAAAATTCTTAATAACAGCACTACAGATTCTGTAAATGCCTTAAAAGAGGGTAAAGTAGATCTTGCAGTTGTATCTGCTTCTTTACAGTTAGCAGAGCCACTGAAAATGAAAGTAGTGCGAAAGTATAGGGAAATTCTGATCGGAGGCAGTCGTTTTGCGGAGCTGAAGGGGAGGAAGACTTCGTTGGAGGAACTTTCAGCCTATCCATGGATCAGCCTGACTTCCGAGGCAATCAGCAGGAGATTTTTGAATGAGTATTTTTCAAAAAATGGACTGCAGTTTTCGCCGGATGTAGAGCTGGCGACTACAGATATGATTCTCCCGGCAGTACGGTATAATATGGGAATCGGATTCCTGCCAGAAGAATTTGCCGGAGATGATCTGGAATCCGGAAAGGTTTTTGAGATAGATGTAAATGAAACACTTCCGGAGAGAAGCATTATTCTGATCCATGATACAGAATATCCTCAAAGTATTGCATCTAAAGCATTCCAGAAGTTTTTGGCAGAACGGAAAGAACAGAACCGCTGAAATAGAAAAGTCATCAGGAAATCCACATGATGTGAATCCTGATGACTTATTATATTTATAAGGAATTTATCATCTGTTAGACGGATTTATTTATGCCACTCCCAGTTTCGAATCTCTTCCAGATCCTGGCCATATTCAGCAATATACTGTTTGTGCTCAACAAGCTTGTCATTCATCTTCTGGATTAAGAAGGAACCTTTGTTTCCAAGCTGTGGAAGATGCATGATGGCATCCTTTACAAGATTGAAACGGTCAATCTGGTTCTGTACACGCATATCGAATGGTGTAGTAATAGTACCTTCTTCCTGATATCCGTGAACAGAGATATTGTGGTTGTGACGCTCATAAGTAAGCTCATGGATCAGTGTTGGATATCCATGGAATGCAAAGATGACAGGTTTATCTTTTGTGAAGATTGCATCATATTCTGCGTCACTTAAGCCGTGTGGATGTTTGTGGTCAGATTCCAGTTTGAACAGGTCGACAACGTTAACAACACGGATCTTAAGTTCTGGCATTTCATCACGAAGGATAGTAACTGCAGCCATGATCTCAAGTGTAGGTGTATCACCGCAGCAGGCCATAACAACGTCTGGTTCTTCACCACAGTCATTGCTTGCCCACTCCCAGATACCAATACCCTGTGTGCAGTGTTTAACAGCCTGCTCCATGGTCAGCCACTGACAGCTTGGATGTTTGGAAGCTACAATTGCATTGACATAGTTCTTACTCTTGATGCAGTGATCGAAGCAGGAGAGTAAGCAGTTAGCGTCCGGTGGTAAGTACATACGAACTACGTCTGCTTTCTTATTGGCAATGTGATCCAGGAATCCAGGATCCTGATGAGTAAATCCGTTGTGGTCCTGCTGCCATACGTTGGATGTCAGGATGAAGTTCAGGGATGCGATGGGCTGTCTCCAGGAAAGCTGATTGCAAACTTTCAGCCATTTTGCATGCTGGGCTGCCATGGAGTCAACGATACGGATGAAAGCTTCATAGCTTGCGAAGAAGCCATGACGACCTGTTAACAGGTAACCTTCCAGCCATCCTTCACACATATGCTCACTGAGCATACTGTCCATAATACGTCCGTCTCTTGCGAGGCAGTCATCAGTATCAAGCATTTCTGCGTTCCAGTCACGTTTCTGATATTCAAATACTTTGTACAGACGGTTGGACATACTTTCATCTGGTCCAAAGATACGGAAGTTCTTGTTTTCTTCATTCAGTTTGAAGATGTCGCGGATGTATCCGCCAAGTTCGATCATATCCTGAGCTTTTGTTTTGCCAGGCTGTACTTCAATACCGTAATCGCGGAAGTCCGGAAGACGAAGATCTTTCAGAAGAAGTCCGCCATTTGCATGTGGGTTGGCACCGAGACGTGCATTTCCCTTAGGAGCCAGTTCAGCCAGTTCCGGGATCAGGCGTCCGTTTTTATCAAACAGTTCCTGAGGACGATAGCTTTCCAACCACTCCTTCAGAAGTTCAAGATGTTCCGGCTTTTCCATAGTGATCGGAACCTGATGAGCACGGAAAGAACCTTCAATCTGAAGTCCGTCAACAACCTTAGGACCTGTCCATCCCTTAGGAGTACGAAGGATGATCATTGGCCATACCGGACGTTCCGGATTATTGTTCTCACGGGCGTTCTTCTGGATCGCTTTGATTTCTTCGATTACTGTGTCCATTGTTTCAGCCATCTTCTTGTGCATTGTCATTGGGTCGTCACCTTCAACGAAATATGGTTTCCAGCCACAGCCCTTGAAGAAGCATTCAAGTTCTTCATGAGAAAGACGGGAGAAGATAGTCGGGTTGCTGATCTTATATCCATTTAAGTGAAGAATAGGAAGTACAGCACCGTCTGTGATCGGGTTCAGGAATTTATTGGACTGCCAGGATGTCGCCAGAGGACCAGTCTCAGCTTCACCATCACCTACAACAGTAGTTGCAATCAGATCCGGGTTGTCAAATACAGCTCCGAAAGCATGAGCGATGGAGTAACCAAGCTCGCCACCTTCATTAATGGAACCAGGTGTTTCCGGTGCGCAGTGGCTTGGGACTCCGCATGGGAAGGAGAACTGTTTGAACATTTTCTTCATACCTTCCTCATCCTGGCTGATGTTAGGATAAACTTCGCTGTAAGAACCTTCCAGATAGGTGTTGGCGATCATGAAGTTTCCGCCATGTCCAGGACCGGAAAGCAGGATCATATCAAGGTCATAACGTTTGATGACACGGTTGCAGTGTGCATAAACGAAGTTCTGTCCCGGTACAGTTCCCCAGTGACCAACAATTTTTCTTGATCTGATCCATAGTTAATGGCTCTCTCAGAAGCGGATTGTCGAGAAGATAGAGCTGTCCGGCAGACAGATAGTTAGCTGCACGCCAGTAAGCATCGATTTTGTCAAGCATTTCCTGGTTTAAAGGCTGCTTTTCCAGACATAATTTGTTGTCTTCCATTTTCTTACCTCTTTCTTTGTCTTTGATGTGTATAGCTTAAGATGTCGAAGATATCTGTATAAGAAATTTTCTGATGGTAGTTAATGATAAACGTTTCTCAACAGATAAGTTGGAGTGTTACTTTGTTATTTTTTAACCGAACACATCCTATCATATCAGAAATGAAACGTAAAATAGAAATATTGCATTGTAATTATAAGTTTTTGATATGGATAAAAAATAAGCTCCTTCTGATGAAATGCGGAGCAGTTATTCGGTATAGAGCTGCGTAGCGAAGCAGATTGTGAATATCCGCTTGACGACAATTCTCTGAGTGGAAATGAGTGGTGTTTAATATGGAAGATGACGAAAAGAACTAAGCAATGATTAGTAATTTTCACGAAAAAATGGATAACATGAAAGTTGTATTGCAATTTGCACAAAAAATAGATATAATAAAAAAACAATTGCGCATAAGGTATAGAAAAACTGCTTATATGTACACTAGATAAAGTATAGGCGGTAAAAGTGAAGAATGGCGAAGGAGACAAGAATCATGGGAAAAAGAGCAGCAGGAATATTAATGCCGATCAGCAGTCTTCCATCAGACTATGGTATCGGATGTTTTTCCAAAAGTGCATATGAATTTGTAGACTGGTTAAAGGAAGCCGGACAGACTTACTGGCAGATTCTGCCATTGGGACCGACCAGCTATGGAGATTCTCCATATCAGTCTTTCTCTACATTTGCAGGTAATCCATATTTTATTGATCTGGATACACTTGTGGAAGAAGGAGTTCTTGATAAGAAAGACTGCGAGAAAGTTAACTGGGGAAAGAAGCCTGATGAGGTAGATTATGAAAAATCTACAAAGGCCGTTATCCTCTTCTG
>ENA-OQOA01000215-OQOA01000215.1-human-gut-metagenome-genome-assembly--contig:-NODE-215-length-29790-cov-2.987897_pt1 | contig 29790 bp, 36 predicted proteins | sample MGYA00242633_ERZ504888 | MGnify/ENA primary metagenome ERZ504888 (study PRJEB26092, sample SAMD00036372) | human gut metagenome | host: Homo sapiens | study: EMG produced TPA metagenomics assembly of...
CCAAATAACAAGTCGAAATTCCACACTGCATCTCCCCGTCACCTTAAGTCCAGCATCTTTCCAATAATCCAAAAACGTTCAACCTTATTAATATATTCATCAGATAAATTCAATCCACCGGTATATGCTGTATGCCCATCGATCACAACTACTTTTCTATGATCTCTGTTATTTAACAAAAACCCCGTTGCCCGAACACATCAAAGTGATGGAAAACGGTAAGGAACGTACACTACGCACGATCGGTGATAAATGGAGTTACTTGCAACGTTCTAAATTCGGTGCCAACGCACAACCTTTCTATGTATTGATTGACAATGAAGGAAAACCGTTGAATAAATCATATTCATATGATGAGGATATAGATAAATATGTTGACTTCCTCCAGACCGGATTACAAAACTATAAAAAATAACCAAAGTGTGTCAAAAGTCGAAGGGGTGTCAAAACTAAATAAACCTATCATTCTATTCATTCAGAATATTCTTTAATGAAAAATATTCTGAAAATCAACGAAAAGGAAAAGACAAACGAAATGATAGTTTTATTCGAGTTTTGATACACTTTCAAAAAGATTTTTGCAAGACCCCTTAATAATTATCTACTATGATCGCCAAACCAGAAAGAGAGCAAATCATTGCCCTTATAAATCGCGAGGTTGTTCCGGCTATCGGGTGCACAGAACCCATAGCCGTAGCCCTTTGTGTAGCAAAAGCAACAGAAACACTAGGTAAAAGACCTGAAAGGATTAAAGCTTTACTCAGCGCCAATATTCTTAAGAACGCCATGGGAGTAGGCATCCCGGGGACAGGAATGATTGGACTACCTATCGCTATCGCCTTAGGGGCATTAATCGGGAAATCCGAATATCAATTGGAAGTCTTAAAAGACAGCACTCCTGAAGCCGTAGTAGAGGGTAAAAAACTAATTGACTCACAAGCTATCTCTATCGGGCTGAAAGAGAATATAGAAGAAAAGTTATATATCGAAATTATCTGTGAAGCTGACGGTGATAAAGCAACGGCCATTATTGCTTGCGGGCATACCAATTTTATATATGTGGCCTTTAACAACCAAGTTTTACTAAACAAACAAACTACCGCCGCCTGCAATGAGGATGCAAAAAAACCGGAGTTGAACTTGCGAAAAGTGTACGATTTTGCCACCACCACACCATTGGATGAAATTCGTTTTATTCTTGAAACCAAACGTTTGAACAAAGCGGCAGCAGAACGTTCTTTCAAAGGAAACTACGGTCACGAATTAGGCAAAATTCTGAAAAGTAGCAAAAGTGAAGAACAAATATTGGGAAGTAATACATTTACCCACATCCTTTCTTATACCTCGGCAGCTTGCGATGCACGTATGGCGGGAGCCATGATTCCTGTCATGAGCAATTCGGGAAGCGGGAACCAAGGAATTACAGCTACCTTACCGGTAGTAGTCTATGCCGAAGATAACCATAAATCAGAAGAAGAATTGATCCGCGCACTGACACTCAGTCACCTAACAGTGATTTACATCAAACAAAGCGTTGGGGCGTCTGTCTGCACTATGCGGTTGTGTAGTAGCTGCAACAGGTTCTAGCTGTGGTATCACTTTATTTAATGGGAGGCACTTATGAGCAAATCACTTTTGCTGTACAGAATATGATCGCCAACCTGACGGGTATGATTTGTGACGGAGCCAAACCCAGTTGTGCTCTGAAATTAAGCAGCGGTGTCTCTACCGCTGTATTTTCAGCCATATTAGCGATGGAACATAAATGCGTATCTTCTGTAGAAGGTATCATTGATAATGATGTGGACCGTAGCATCCGCAACCTTACCAGAATCGGTTCACAAGGTATGAATGAAACCGATAAACTAGTATTGGATATTATGACACACAAACAATGTGATTAAAGGTATATATAAAGATAAGAGAGCTAAAAACGAATCAGACACGGTGTTTATACAATCCGTGTCTGATTTTATTTCTCACTCCACCAACATGTCTTTATATTGGGTATGCCGGGTAAAAAACATTTTTGCAAAAGAACAAGTAGGACGTATTTTAAGCCCTACGACCGAAGCATATCTCACAGCGGCCTCGGTCAAAGCCTGAGCTATTCCCTGCCCCTCCAACTGTGGGGGAACTATTGTATGAAGGATATCCAAAACTCCGTTCTTTTCATCATATTGCAAATAGGCGATTTGTCCCGATTCAAATACTTCGAAACGGTCTACTTTCTCGTCATGTATAACTGTATGTTCCATTCTATATTGATTTTAATGTATGACTATTATTAATAAAAACAATAATAAAATGGAATTGTTTTTACTCATAGATGAAATCTGTTACAGAACGTATGTCTGTTGACGAAACTCCGATACAAACCTTAAATGGCACTATAAAATATTGAAAACTATCTACCTTGTTTATATTGGAAAAGCCGAAGGTAGTATACCAAATTCTTCCTTAAAATATCGACTGAAATATTTCGGATTATTAAAACCCACCTGATAGGCTATTTCTGAAATATTCTGTTGACTTCCACGGAGTAATTGGGCAGCCCGCTTTAAACGAATTATACGAATAAACTCGATAGGGGTCTTACCGGTAATAGCCAATAACTTTTTATATAAATGAACGCGGCTCATCCCTAATTCCTTGCTTAGCTCTTCTACAGACAAATCGCTGCGTGCAATATTATCCTCTACATATTTCACAGCATGATTTATCAGTTTTTCATCCATCGAAGTTATGGCAGTCCCACTAGGTTTGAGATCAATATAAGCATGATTCCAAACCGTTTTCAACTCCAGTTCACTTTTTTCTTCAGGAACAGCGGTCACCATTTCCGGTACCCCCTCCGGTGGAATAATATGAGTTATCATCTCATTACTCTCACCCTCAACCAATTGAATCACCGTTGCTCTTTGTGGAGCAACGGCAGAGATTGTTTCTATATTTTTTTCTTCTGCAATTTCTTCCGTATTACCAGATTCTAATCTTCGAATATCCTCCTCCAGTCCTTCTATTGTTATTATATGGTTCAGTTCTTCTTTCGATTCCTCCCCGACATTAGACGCCACATAAGACTCCGGAACTTGAAGTGTGGAAATATCTTCTACCGACTTATCTACAACTTGCACCTGTTCTATCTTCATCGGTTTACCCCCAGAACGTTTTACTGGAATATGGATAATAAAAACACAACCGACAGGGGTATTATCCATTACGTTCACCGTGCCATCGTGAAGCGTGACAAAATCACGTACAATACTCAGACTACCTCCGCCACCTGAGAAGCTCATATCCGGATAATCCACTTGATAAAAATGTCCGAAAATGCGTTCTCTGTCTTCTTTTTTAATGCCGATCCCTGTATCAGCCACTCTGATTTCCAGCATTTCCCGAGAATCCTGTCCTTCCACTAAACTGACAAACACATCAACTCTTCCACCACTGCAAGTAAATTTAAAAGCATTGGAAAGCAGACTCATCATCACTTCCCTCATTTTATCCCCATCAAACAACATATTCAATGAGGAAACAGCTGAATAAAAAGTGAGAGAAACATCTTTCTGTTCAGACAAAGAGATAAAAGAATCACAAATCGTATGAATATAAGAGATGATATCATCATCAGACAAACTTAAATAATATCCATTCACATCAATTTTCCTAAAATCCAACAACTGATTTACAAGATTCAACAACCTTACCGCATTGCGTTGCACTATATTTAATTTATCCATCAGAACAGCATCCGATTGATATTCCTTCATCAGCGTTTCCAACGGTGAGATAATAAGAGTGAGCGGAGTACGTAGTTCATGGCTGACATGAGTGAAAAACTTCAAATTCATATCTGCCTTCTCCTGATTCCTCTCTATTTCTTGCTTTATTTGCTGTATCTTAAATTTATTCCGTTCTCCACGCAGAACCCAATAGCATCCCAATACCAATACAGCAACCACCAAAAGGCTATAAACAATATATGCCCAAACGGAACGCCAAAAAGGAGGATAGATAACAATTTTCAATGAAGCTTCTTCATCTCCACCATATCCGTCACTGTTGACTGCTTTCACTTTCAGCATATAAGTTCCGGGGGCTAGATTAGTATAAGTCACTTTGTCATAGGTAGTAGTCATCCAATCCTCATTGAAACCTTTTCAGCCTATAAGCATACTCCGTTTTTCCGGCAAAATATAGTTATCAGAAGCAAATTGTACACTGAACATATTCTGCTCATAACTCAATTTTATCTGATCTACCTTGTTCAACGCCTTATCCAAAATCACCCTACCTTCATATTCCTCACCCACCCCTACTTCTTCATTGAACAAGAACAAACGGGTAAACATCACGCTGGGACATTTTTTATTGTATTTTATATCATCCGGGCGGAAACGGTTAATGCCATACAGCCCTCCCATAAAAATTTCTCCAGAAGACAATTTTTTTAATGGAACGCAGGTTGAACCCACTATTTTGCAAACCATCTTTATCATCATAAACACAACTATGAAAAATATAGCACCCTGTTTTTAAATCTACTGCCGGTATAACATTAGTTATTCCACGTGCTGTAGTCACCCATATATTTTCATTACCATCTTCTACTATTCCAGAAATGATAGGGCTGGAAACTCCTTGCTCCACTCCTAATATAATCAGTTCATCCGTTTCGGGATTATAAACATTCAGCCCCTCACATGTACCAATCCATATCAATCCACGGCTATCCTCATACACCTGACTTATATTCTGATCAGAAAAATATTCCTTACCAGATTTAGTACCTTCCAGATTAACCACTTTTTTAGTTTCAATATCCAATTCCGAAAGTCCCTGAACGGTGCCAATCCACAAAGAGCCCTCTTTTCCCATACACAAAGAGGAAACATAATCGGATATCAAGCCGGCCGAAGTTGTATTATAAGTGGTGAACAAACCCGTCTTGGGATTCAAACTCTGCACTCCCCACCAATGTACCTATCCATATAATCCCCTGCTTATCTTCAGCCAAAGCCAATACATTATTATGAGCCAAAGTAATTTTGCCGTTCCGGTATGGTTTTTTTTTATAATGAATAATACGACCGTTATCATAACAAATCAGGCCTCCCCCAAAGTACCAATCCAAAGTTTCCCATCACTAGCTTTCAAAATGCAAACAATGGCATCAGTAATGAGTTTATCCGTACCTTTCTGTGGAAAAGCAGCCCGATTGCCAGTCACGGAATTCCAATATATGATACCGACATCGTTGATACCCAGCCACACATAGCCCTCTTTGTCTTCTTCAATGCAACTAATATCTCCCATATACTCTGCACCAAATTTAAAAGCACACTCATTAAAATAGGAAATTCCTTTTTTATAAGTCCCCACCCACATAGTTTCACTGGAATCCTCGTATAGAACCATTACTGTATTATTTTGCAAGCTACGTTCATCACCTGCCTTGTTCCGCAACTGCCTCACTTCCCCTGTCTTCTTATCTAATATATCAATGCCATCCTGATCTGTTCCTATCCATATACGCCCCTGCTTATCCTGTGATACAGCACGGACCATGTTATGAGACCGACGCTTGATAATATTTGTCAGCCAAGACAGCCACTTCTTCTGCTCCGGACTATAAACCCATATTCCAAATGGACTATACATCCATATATCATTATCACGATCTACAAACAGAGTGAAAATTCCCTGCTTGTCAGTTCCCAACTCCCTAGCTAAATCATCCTGCTGCCATTTAATCTTATTTGTCCGAGTATCCAGACAAACAAGCCTCCCGGTATTATATACCAACAAGATTCCCTCTCTACATTCTACAATGTCCGTAATATCACCTTCTGGCAACTGATGAGTATCAAACAAAAGCGGATATAGTAATTGAGATTCCGGAATGTACAAATAACAGCCTTTTCCTTTTATATAAAACCACATATTTTTATTATGGTCTATATATACTAATGCAGGAGTTCCGTCAATACCGACTTCACATAGCCATGCATGCACCTCCCTATTAAATGTTTCTGATTCCGAGTTGTAAATGGCATAACCCACACCGGTAAGAATCCATAAGTTTCCTTTATAATCTTCTTGTATGCTTTTGATATAATTATCAGGTAAAGAAGCCGGATCGGCATTATAACTACGAAACAAAGTCATCTGACACCCGTCATACCGATTCAACCCAGAAGCTGTGGCAAACCACATAAAACCTTCGGAATCTTTAAAGATATCAAGAACTTGATTGTTTGACAGACCATCTTTCACCTCCAAATGTTTAAACATGAATTCACTTGCATACATTAGACTAGAAAAGCATAATAATGTAATGATCAAACATTTTTTTCTTATTCCCATAGATTTTAAAGGCTAATTATTTTTATTCCACTGCAAATGAAGCAAAAAGCTTGATAACAGACAAACTAATATCGGCTTTTTTATCATTCGATACCCACAATATGTTTCATTTTTCCTATTTTTGCAATTGAAATGAAAGCATTAACGGATACACAATACATACGACAGCTTGTCTCGGAGGGAGAACACTGTCATCAGGATTTTAAATTCGAGATTTCGGACGCACGCAAAATAGCCCGCAGCCTTTCCGCATTCGCCAATACCGAGGGCGGCAGGCTATTAATAGGAGTAAAGGACAATGGCAAAATAGCAGGAGTCCGCTCTGACGAAGAAATATATATGATAGAAGCAGCAGCAACCATGTATTGCAAGCCCAAAGTCGAACTGGAAACGCAGACTTACAAGGTAGAAGGAAAGACTGTATTGGAAATACGTATTAACGAAACGGTTTCTAAACCTGTATATGCCCTAGATGAAATGGATAAGCCATGGGCCTATATCCGCATCAAAGACGAAAACATACTGGCCACTCCCGTCCATCTAAAGATGTGGCAACACAGCAAGAAACCTGAAGGAGCACTTGTAACATTTTACCGAAAGAGAGCAACGGTTACTGGATGTCTTGAAAGAAAAAGAAAACTTTCATTAAATCAATGTTGCAAACTTTGCAGATTAAACCACAAGACAACTTGTGAACTATTAGCAGACTTTATCCGTTTTGGTCTAGTGGAACTTGTTTTCCATGGACATAAGTTCTATTTTAAATTAAACAAGGAATAAGTAAAATGGATATACTGACCCTATTAATCAGCAGAGTGAATGATGTGCTTTGGACTTACATTTTGATCATCATGCTGTTAGGATGTGCGTTTTGGTTACTTTTAAAACAAATTTCGTACAATTCCGCATGATAAGAGAAATGGTACGTCTATTAGGTGATTCTACCGGCAAGACAGAAGGTCGCGAACACCATATTTCCTCTTTTCAAGCTTTTGCCGTTTCCATAGCTAGTCGCGTGGGAACAGGTAATTTAGCAGGAGTTGCCACCGCTATTACTTTGGGTGGTCCGGGTGCTGTTTTCTGGATGTGGGTAATTGCTCTTTTGGGTGCCAGCAGCGCTTTTATTGAGTCCACATTGGCCCAATTATATAAAGTACACGGACATAATTCTTTCGTTGGCGGGCCAGCTTATTACATGAAAAAGGATTAAAACAGCCATGGATGGGAGTTTTGTTTGCCTTTCTGCTTATCTTTACTTTTGGATTTGCTTTTAATTCAGTACAAAGCAATACCATTTGCGCTGCTTTCGAGGAAGCATTCAATATTCCTCCCAGCTTAATGGGAGTGATACTTACCTCGCTCACATTAGTTATCATCTTCGGAGGTATTCAGCGTATTGCCAAAGTAAGTAGCATTATTGTTCCTGTCATGGCATTGGGATACATCTTTTTATCCCTTTTCATCGTAATTGTGAATGCAAAGCATTTGCCAGAAGTTATTGAATTGATTATAGCGAATGCCTTTGGCTGGGAACAGGCATTGAGCGGAGGTATAGGCATAGCATTAATGCAAGGAATCAAACGTGGATTATTCAGCAATGAGGCCGGTATGGGTTCCGCACCCAATGTAGCGGCAAGTGCCGATGTTACCCATCCTGTAAAACAAGGATTAATTCAGACATTGGGAGTCTTTACCGATACACTTGTCATATGTACCTGCACTGCTTTCATCATTCTTTTCAGCGGAGGGGCCTCCACTAAAGAAGTCAATGGAATAAAACTTACTCAAATGGCACTAAATAATGAAATAGGCAACATTGGGACTATTTATGTAGCGGTGGCAATTCTGTTTTTCGCCTATAGCAGCATTTTGGGAAATTATTATTACGGTGAAGCCAATGTACGCTACATAACTCATCAGAAATGGGCTATCCCCATTTATCGTATATCAGTGGGGGGGATGGTTATGTTTGGGGCATTAGCCAGTCTGGACCTGGCATGGAGCCTGGCCGATATGGCAATGGGATTTATGACTATCTGTAACTTGATAGCCATTACTTTACTAGGGAAATATGCATTCCGTCTACTGGAAGACTACCGAATTCAAAAACGCAACGGGGTCAAAAATCCAGTTTTCACCAAAGACAGAATGAAAGACATTGAAAATGATTTGGAATGCTGGTAACACAAAGCAATAAAACAAAACCCCGGCATCAACCATTCAATAAAAATGATAAATAGTAAAACAAAAGGATTTTAATCAAAAATGTTTCAGTTTTTATCGCTATCTTTGCAGACAGGAAAACAATATAATTTAAGAACACAATGAGCATATTTTCAAAATTATTTGGTAAAAAACAGACAGAAGGAGAAGAAACAAGCCACGTAGGTGGTATGGAAGACTTCATGACACTGATCCGTGTATATTATCAGTCTGTAATGGCCTGCAATATAGGTATCACAAATATTAATTTTTTGCCAGATATGGCAGTTTTCAAACGTACACTCAAAATACCGACCCAAAACAACAAGTTGGGAATTGCTGAGAAATCACGCTGCAAAAAGATGTTAGTAGAACTTTATGGTTTAAGTGATGATTTCTTTAAAGAAATTGACGGTTCTATAAAAAAGAATTGCAAGAATGTAAATGATGTCAAGACTTATCTTTTTATGTTCCAAGGATTCAGCAATGACTTGATGATGCTGATAGGTAATTTGATGCAATGGAAATTCCGTATGCCCAGCGTAATGAAAAAAATGTTACGTAACATGACCGAGAAAACAATTCATGATATCATGACCAAGACCGACTGGAAAGACGAAAGCGTGCACAAGACCTGTGTTGCCATTCGTAAATACAAACAAGCCTTAGGATATTCTGAAAAACTGGATGACGGAATATGTGTATAACATCGTATTACTGGCTAAAAAAGAACCAAAGCCAAAAGAATAATCATTAAAGATTTTATGAAATCCTTATTAAATATAGAAGAACATCCATTAGAGCCTTTTTTACCGGCTAACGCCAAACTGCTGATGTTAGGTAGTTTTCCCCCACAAAAGAAACGATGGAGCATGGAATTCTTTTATCCCAATCTGCAAAATGATATGTGGCGTATTTTTGGAATAATATTTTTCCAAAACAAAGAGCACTTTCTGAATCCTGATAAAAAAGTGTTTGACAAGGAACGTATTATTGATCTCTTAAATAAAAAAGGTATCGCACTTTATGATACCGCTTCAGCTGTTCGCCGTTTACAGGACAATGCCTCAGACAAATTTCTGGAAGTTGTAGAACAGACAGATATCAGTTTGCTACTGAAGCAGATTCCAATGTGCAAGGCTATTGTAACCACAGGACAAAAAGCAACGGATATTATTCGTGAACAAATAAAGGTGAAAAGAACCCGTTGTAGGAACCAGCGAACCTTTTGAATTCGAAGACCGGATAATGCGATTATACAGAATGCCTTCGTCCAGCCGTGCCTACCCGTTGCCCATTGAAAAAAATCAGCAATTTACCGGATCATGTTCAATGAATTAGGTCTATTAAACGAATAATGGGCAATATTTTTTCATAAATAGGTTTGTATATTCCAAATATTACACTATCTTTGCAGTCGCAAACACGGGAGTAGCTCAGTTGGTAGAGCACCGGTCTCCAAAACCGGGTGTCGGGAGTTCGAGCCTCTCCTCCCGTGCAAAAAAGATTATTCAATGCCAAACCATCGAATAATCTTTTTTATATCTTCTATTTTCTTAAGGAATTTGCAAAAGTTTATGAGTTTGTAAGCTCAACCGCCACTCAGGATGTTGCAAAATGTAAGCAATCACTTCTTCCGTATTAGCACAAGAACAAGGTTGCAAAAAAATAATGACTAGCAGACAAATCCAAATAAGCAGAAACATCCTGCCCCACATAAACCACTTTCACCTCATCTATACGATCTAGATTTATTTTCGCCCCTTCTTTAGGGGAACAAGTAACCCAATCTATATTTTCAGGCAACCGACAAGTGCCGTTTTGTCTCAATACAAACATACTTCCTTTCATGATGCAATGCATCAACTAATTTTTCATCAATCCACAATCCTGGCTCACCACCAGTCAGTATTACTACTTGAGTCGAATATTTTGCCACTTCCATTGCAATATCCTCATCACTCATCAATGTCCCCTCTTCATGCTGAGTATCACAAAAAGGACATCTCAAATTGCACCCGGAAAAACGTACAAAAACGGCAGGTATCCCAGTATGATATCCCTCCCCCTGTAAACTATAAAATATTTCATTAATCCTTCTCATAGATAACGGTATTTCCTTCTGACTCGCGGACTTCAACCTTGAAACAAGTGGGAATTTGCTCACATACCCAGCGTGCAATATTTTCAGCTGTAGGATTAAGAGAAACAACCTCATTCAAATTCTGATGATCCAAACGCCCCATCACCGTTTCCTTGATATGCGTAAAATCCACCACCATACCATCCTCGTTCAAAACCTCGGAACGACAATAAACGGTAATAATCCAATTGTGACCGTGCAAATTCTCACATTTACTTCTATACGACAGCTTCAAGCTATGGGAAGCTGAAATTTCCATTCGTTTAATTACTGTATACATAGCATTTAATTATAATAAGAAAGAACTCACACCTAATGTCACCTCGGTGCTACAGGACGCAAAGATACACCATAAAAAAGAATAATATAAAAAGGACACAGCATTTTTTTGTTTTTTGGTCTATATTTGCATCTATGAAAATACTATATACCATTGTAGGAACGACCTCACTCATATTAGGCATTATCGGCATATTTCTTCCTTTACTGCCTACCACCCCCTTTTTATTACTGACAGCTGCCATGTATTTCCGCAGTTCACCACGCTTGTATTATTGGCTCATCCAACAAAAATATTTAGGAAGCTACATCCGCAATTTCCGCGAGCATAAAGCAATACCTTTACATGCCAAGATCGTTTCCGTATCATTAATATGGATTACCCTAAGCTATTGCGCCATCTGGATACTACCCTACATTTGGGTAAGAATCCTGTTCCTGATTATTGCAATCAGTACCACCTGGCACATAGTATCCTATAAAACATTAAAACAGTAAACAATCCTCAACAGATATATGTAATAGTAAAAAGATCATATTCGAATAGCACGGGAAAAACAGCTAATAAAGACGTTAAAAAAGTTTTTTAAACGATAAACGATAAATTTAGGACGAAATATTTTCGTGTTTGCTCCAATCCTTTATATTTGTGTACAATTTTGGTATAAAATGACTGAAGAAGACAAAAAGCTATTAAATACTTTCGAGGCAAAAACTGAGGCATTTTATGTATTTGCATGATGAATTGAAACATGAAAATGCAAAGTTAAAGCAACTTCTCACTGAAAAAAACGAGGAGGTGAGACGATTGGAGAATAGCCGGAAAGAATTAGAAGTAATGTATACCAATTTGAAAATGGCCAGGACAATCAGTATTCATGATAAAGATATCAATGATACAAAACAACGGTTGTCAAGGCTTGTGCGTGAAGTCGACAAATGCATCGCTTTATTAAACGAATAGAAGAAGTTGAACATAAAACGATAGTATTATGGACGATATGATGAAGATACATCTACTGATTGACAACGAACGATACCCGATGACCATTCGTCGTGAAGATGAACAGTTATACAGGGACGCTGCCAAACAGATTGACAATAAACTAAACAAATACCGTAGTTATTACCCCGATTTCAGCCCCGCAAGGCATTGGGCAATGGCTGCACTGGAGTTGGCTTTCGAAAATATTTCTATGAAAGACAGGAATGATACTGCGCCTTATCAGGAAAAATTACAGGAGCTAACCAAAGAACTTGAAAAACAGATCAGTAACAGAGAGTAATAGTTTAGAATTAATAAGGATATTCACGCACAGCTATACTGTCAAGAGAAGGGTTCTTAACAGATAGATTGTGCGTTTTTTATTTATATATAAATTAATAACAATGATAACAACGGTAATAATAGCAATTGTGTGTTTCGCTGTAGGTGGTGGCCTATCATACATGCTTTTCAGATATGGCCTGAAATCTAAGTATGACATCATCATCAAAGAAGCACAGACGGAAGCTGAAGTAATTAAAAAAAACAAGCTTTTGGAAGTAAAAGAAAAATTCCTGAACAAAAAAGCTGATCTGGAAAAAGAAGTCGCCTTACGCAACCAAAAGATTCAGCAGGCCGAAAATAAACTAAAACAACGCGAACTGATGTTGAACCAAAAACAGGAAGAGGTCCAACGCAAACGTACAGAAGCGGAAGCTATCAAAGAAAATCTAGAAGCTCAAATTGTCATCATAGACAAGAAAAAGGATGAACTGGATAAATTACAAATGCAAGAACGTGAAAAACTGGAAGCTCTTTCCGGTCTTTCTGCCGAGGAGGCCAAAGAACGCCTGATTGAATCTTTGAAAGAAGAAGCGAAAACACAGGCTGCTTCCTATATTAACGACATTATGGACGACGCCAAGTTGACAGCTAATAAAGAAGCTAAACGTATCGTTATCCAGTCTATCCAACGAGTAGCCACAGAAACTGCTATCGAAAACTCTGTAACCGTATTCCATATTGAATCGGACGAAATAAAAGGACGCATCATCGGTCGTGAAGGGCGTAACATCCGAGCTTTAGAAGCAGCAACCGGCGTCGAAATTGTTGTAGATGACACTCCCGAGGCTATTGTACTTTCAGCGTTTGACCCTGTACGCCGCGAAATTGCCCGCTTAGCATTACACCAACTGGTTACTGATGGACGTATCCACCCGGCACGCATTGAAGAAGTGGTAGCTAAAGTACGCAAACAGGTAGAAGAAGAAATTATTGAGACTGGTAAACGTACCACTATTGATTTAGGTATTCATGGCCTACACCCTGAATTAATCCGCATTATCGGTAAGATGAAATATCGTTCCTCATACGGTCAGAACCTTCTACAACACGCTCGTGAAACAGCCAATCTTTGCGCTGTGATGGCTTCTGAATTAGGTTTGAATCCTAAAAAGCAAAACGTGCTGGATTACTGCATGATATAGGTAAAGTACCTGATGAAGAACCAGAATTGCCGCACGCATTGTTAGGCATGAAGATAGCCGAAAAATATAAAGAGAAACCAGATATCTGTAACGCTATCGGTGCTCACCATGACGAAACAGAAATGACTAGCCTGCTGGCTCCTATCGTACAGGTATGCGATGCCATTTCAGGCGCACGTCCAGGCGCTCGTCGTGAAATTGTAGAAGCTTATATCAAGCGTTTGAATGATCTAGAACAATTAGCTATGTCTTATCCAGGGGTAACAAAAACTTATGCCATCCAAGCTGGCCGCGAATTACGTGTGATTGTAGGTGCCGACAAGATTGACGACAAACAAACTGAAAGTTTATCCGGTGAAATTGCGAAGAAGATTCAAGACGAAATGACTTATCCGGGACAAGTGAAGATTACAGTCATCCGCGAAACACGTGCCGTAAGTTTTGCCAAATAAAAATCAGAAACTAGAAACTCAACTATAATCCCTCTTTTTCTTTAGAAGGAAGAGGGATTTTTTCATTTTACATTCTCATATTTTATCCACAGACTGGACAAATTCAAGAAAAATAAATTTCTAATTGCCAAGCAGTAAATCATCTAATCTCTCATTTAAACTATGTAGAACATAAAATAAGATCAAACTATGAGACTTAACAGTATGCTAGCCACAGTGCTTATTTCCTTTGCTCTTTAGTAATTTCATCGTGCAGCAATGATGAACTTGCTCCCATCTCCTTAAAAAATAGAGAAACAGCAAATATAAAATTAAACTATCCTAATAATCAGACATACTCTTTTCCCTTGCAAGGAGGAGACGGGAATTATGAAATAAGCTGCGATAAACCGGAAATTATAGAAACTAAAATGATTTCTTCTTGTGACATATCCATAAAAGCATTAGCATTAGGTGAAGCAATTATTACTGTAAAAGATCAATCAGGAAACACACTTGACATTCATGTAATAGTAGACTATTACACCGATAATTACATTGTAAGCAAACAGGATATATTTCTTACAGGAGATTTAAAAGACTCTGAAAAACAAACAATTAAAGAAAAAGCATTAGCTACAATACCAGTAAAAACAGGAGGAGGATACAAATTTATCTATACGGATGCAGAAATAGCAAGAGGCAAAGTACTGGTTTATCAAGAAAAGTTTGGAGACAAAGCTATAGAAGGTAGTTTTGAAAGAAAGTCCAATGAAATAGAAAATGAACAATGGGGGACAAAACATCTCATCTCATTTGATTTAACTCTTCCAGAACAGCCCAAAAGAACATTTATAATTTCCGAATATATACCTTCTTCCAGGACTTCCCCCATAGTCCTCATGGCTTTTTTTGAAGATTTAAAAAAGACATTCACTATAGATTATCCGACTGTCGAGCAAGTTTATACCGAGCAAGTATTAACTGTACCGTCACATTTATATTACTAATATATTATCTTTCTTTCCAAAAGGAAAGAGCATTCATTCTTGTTATATGGGGCAGATGAAGTTCCACCCCATATAACAAGAATGATCCCCCATTCCTCCAATATCCCCATTTATAAAAACATTCTTGGCCAAAAATTTATTTTTGAAGTATTTGTTTTTCTTCAAACATTTTTTTTGCACAGACATACCCTTCCTCATATAAATCGGTCAATTTCTTTATATCTGTTTCAATACGATCCACTTCCATCGGCTTTTCAGGACGAATTACCACAATCCTGCCCTTGTCTTCCAATTGCTCTACTAAATCAAGCTGTTCGTTGTAAATACGGCAACGTTTACTTAAAACCACGCGCAAACGAGGGTATTTTTTATAGATAAAATGAGGAATTTTCATATCCTTTCCTTTTTTGCGATATCCCCGATTACGGGTAAGTACCACTACATTTTTATCATATCCTTGTTCAATAGCACGCAACACAGGAATAGAATCCACAATTCCCCCATCAAGCATCGGCTCACCATCTACATAAGCTATAGGACAAACATAAGGAAGACTGCTGGACGCCTTAGCTATGGCAATAATACGTCGAGGATCATGTTTCTCTTCCAAATAACACGCCCTACCCGTAATGCAATTAGTAGTCACCATTTCAAAACGAGCAGAATTTTCAGCATATGTTTTATAATCATAAGGAAGAATTTCCTTAGGAAAATGTTCATAAAGCAATTCCTGATCAAGAATACTGTGCTTACGCCATAAATGCTTTATGCCGATATAATGATATTTCTCCAATAAATCAATATTACTAAACTTAGCTCTACCACGCTGGCGAGACATATATGAAAGACCATTGCACGCTCCGGCAGAAACTCCTACCCCATACGGAAACCAAACCTTCTTATCCATCATATAGTCTAATACCCCGCAGGTAAAAACTCCGCGCATACCTCCGCCTTCCAGTACCAGTCCTGTTTTATCATCTATTTTCATAATCAATGTTGAGGAACAAATCTATCCTTGAAAGAGTTCACTGCAAAGTTAACCTTTTCAAAGTATTTAGCCGTATCTTTTATATTTATTAAATAATTGCATTCCATCATAAAAATCAATCAAATTCTCCTTCATTATAAATTACTGAATGGCAACTTATCAAGGAAATATAAGAGAAACCTGTGAAATTAGAAAAGCAAGATTGACAAATGATAAAAATAAGCCGAAATCGATTAAAAAATCAAATAAGCAAAATAGTACTTTTAAGATTATAATTATTACATTTGCAACACAGTTCAATAAATATTCAATTAAAATAAGTTAACCATGTTTGATTCCGCAACTTATCAAAAGACGCCGTCAGGCACTTAGAAATAAAGTGCAAAAATGGTATTATCCTTATACTAGGTAATAATGAAGCTCCGGCAAACTATCCGGATAACACATATAAATTCCGTCAGGACAGTTCATTCCTCTACTTCTTCGGTCATTCTCACCCCGGATATGCAGGTGTAATAGATATAGAAGCAGGAGAAGATTATTTCTTCGGAAATGATGTAGATATGGACGACATTATCTGGATGGGGCCCCAACCCAGTGTGAAAGAATTGGCTGCACAAGTAGGTATTCAGAAAAGTTTCCTTTCCCCCAGCTAAAAGAAGTGGTAAAAAAAGCTATCACACAAGGGAGAAAAGTACATTTCCTTCCTCCCTACCGATTCGATAATATGATGCTCTTAGAAGACTTAACCGGTATCCGTGCGGCTATAGTAAAGAAATATGCTTCTGTAGAATTGATAAAAGCTGTAGTTGATTTACGTTCTGTAAAAGAAGCTTGCGAAATAGCAGAAATCGACTTGGCATGTAATATTGGTTATGAAATGCACACAACCGCCATGCGTCTATGTAAACCAGGAATAAAGGAACAATATATCGCCGGAGTACTGGATGGCATCGCCGCTTCTTATGGAAGCATGACTTCATTTGCCACTATCCTGACTCAACATGGGGAGACATTACATAACCATGACCATAGCCATATCTTAGAGCCAGGGCGCATGATGCTAACAGATGCCGGAGCTGAAAGAGTCACAAATTATTGTTCAGACCATACACGTACCGTACCTGTGGGAGGCAAATTTGAAGGACGGCAAAAAGATGTGTATAATATTGTATTGGCTTGCCATGATAAAGCATTGGAAATTACTCGTCCAGGTATAACCTATATGTCTGTACACTTAGAAGTCTGCAAAGTGCTAGTTCAAGGATTAAAAGACCTGGGACTCATGAAGGGCGACGTGGAAGAAGCTGTTGTCGCTGGTGCACATGCTTTATTCCTGCCTCATGGATTAGGTCATATGATGGGATTGGATGTACATGACATGGAAGACCTAGGACAAATTTACGTAGGATATGACGATGAAATCCGTCCTTCTTCCCAGTTCGGGCTAGCCTCTCTACGCATGGGACGTCGCTTACAGAAAGGCTTTGTAATTACTGATGAACCGGGTTGTTATTTTATTCCAGCATTGATTGACAAATGGAAAGCAGAGAAAATGCATACAGACTTCCTGAACTTTGATGCTATTGAAAAATTCAAAGATTTTGGAGGCATCCGCTTGGAAGATGATATTTTGATTACTTCGGAAGGCTCCCGTTTCACTGGCGAGAAACGCATCCCTATCACTATCGAAGAAGTAGAAACTATTATGAATGAGTAACATAACAAACAAAACTTTTATTTCTAAAATGAAAAGATTTACATTATTAGCAGCATTAGGTTTATGCAGTATAAGCCTCTTTGCACAAGATGCACAAAAAGAAGAGCCAAAGGAAGAAGGGTTTGTATTCACTACAGTAAAAGAACTGCCTATTACTTCTGTCAAGAACCAAAGCCGTGCCGGTACTTGCTGGTGCTATTCCAGTATGGCCTTTCTAGAATCAGAATTACTTCGTATGGGAAAAGGAGAATACGACTTTTCTGAAATGTACATCGTACACCAAACTTATTTGGATCGAGCTGATGCCGCCGTACGTACTCATGGAGATGTATCTTTTTCCCAAGGAGGATCATTCTATGACGTTATCTATGGAATGAAAAAATTTGGTCTGGTGCCCGAAGAAGTTATGCGTCCGGGAGTCATGTATGGTGATACACTAAGTAACCATACAGAACTTACAGCCGTATCGGATGCTGTAGTAGCAGCAATAGCCAAAGGAAAATTACGCAAACTCCAAACAGATAATAACCATAATCCATTATGGAAAAAGGCCATTGCCGCTATTCATGATATCTATTTAGGTAAATGCCCTGAAAAATTCACTTATAAAGGAAAAGAATACACTCCCCATTCATTCTTCGAATCAACAGGATTAAATCCAAATGATTACATTTCATTAACCTCGTATACCCACCATCCGTTCTACGAACCATTTGTCCTTGAAATTCAAGACAACTGGCGTTGGGGACAATCATACAACCTTCCCATTGATGAATTCATGCAGGTTTTTGACAATGCCATTAATAACGGCTATCCAATCGCATGGGGATCTGATGTCAGTGAACAAGGTTTTACACGTGATGGCGTAGCTGTTATGCCCGACACGGAAAAAGTGCAAGAACTAAGTGGGTCAGACATGGCTCATTGGTTGAAAATGAAACCGGAAGAAAAGAAACTGAACACCAAACCACAACCTCAGAAATGGTGTACACAAGAAGAACGCCAGGAAGCATATGACAATTGGGAAACAACCGACGATCATGGCATGTTGATTTACGGTATAGCTAAAGACCAAGAAGGAAATGACTATTATATGGTAAAGAATTCTTGGGGAAAAGCTGGAAAATACGAAGGCTTATGGTACGCCTCAAAAGCATTCGTTCGTTACAAAACCATGAATATCGTAGTCAATAAAAATAGCACTGCCTAAAGAAATTGCTAAAAAATTAGGCATCAAATAATCCGCTACTATACAATACTTTACCGCTAATTCCATAAAATATATATGGAATTAGCGGTTTTTTATTGTTTTTTCCTAACTTTACGGATTGATTGGGTAAGTATAACTAGAAAATGGTATCATCCCGTCTCCGAGAGCAGAAAAAAGAAAAACAATATATAAAATGAATCACAAATGGAATTATCAACCTCCAAGCCAAGAACAGACAGAAGCAGCTAAAGCATTAGCAAAGGAAACAGGGATCAGCCCGATTCTTTGTAAGCTGTTGCTGGAAAGAGGTATAACCTCAGCAGCAGAGGCTAAAAGATTTTTCCGTCCCCAGCTTAACGAGCTACACGACCCATTCCTGATGAAGGATATGAGCATTGCCGTAGAACGGCTCAATCAAGCTATGGGCAGGAAAGAACGTATCATGGTTTATGGAGATTATGATGTAGACGGTACAACAGCTGTAGCATTGGTATACAAATTTCTCCAGCAGTTCTATTCGAACATTGACTACTATATTCCCGACCGATATAATGAGGGCTACGGAGTATCAGTAAAAGGAGTGGATTATGCCTGTGAAACAGGTGTAAAACTTATTATTGTGTTAGATTGCGGTATTAAAGCCGTAGAGGAAATTGCTTATGCAAAAGAAAAAGGTATCGATTTCATCATCTGCGACCACCATGTACCTGATGATATATTGCCACCAGCCGTAGCTATTCTGAATGCCAAACGGGCAGACAATACGTATCCTTACGATCATCTTTCAGGGTGTGGTGTAGGCTTCAAATTCATGCAGGCTTTCGCTTTGAATAATGGCATTGAATTTCATCAACTAACTCCTTTATTAGATTTGGTTGCTGTCAGTGTAGCATCAGACATCGTACCTATCATGGGAGAGAACCGAGTGCTGACACATCATGGTTTAAAGCAGTTGAACTCCAATCCCAGTGTAGGTCTGAAAGCTATTATTGATGTATGCGGATTATCAGAAAAGAAATTACCGTAGGTGATATCGTATTCAAGATAGGTCCGCGCATCAACGCATCCGGACGTATACAGAACGGAAAAGAAGCGGTGGAATTACTCATAGAAAAGGACTTCTCGGCAGCATTAGAGAAAGCCAACCAAATCAACCAATACAATGAAACCCGTAAAGATCTGGATAAGACCATGACCGAAGAGGCCAACCAAATTGTAGACCACTTGGAAGGACTAGCAGACCGGCGTTCCATTGTCATCTATAATGAAGCGTGGCACAAAGGTGTTATCGGTATCGTAGCTTCACGCCTTACAGAGATTTATTATCGCCCGGCAGTTGTATTAACCCGTACAGATAATCTAGCAACTGGTTCTGCCCGTTCCGTATCAGGTTTCGATGTTTACAAAGCTATCGAATATTGTCGTGACTTGTTGGAAAATTTTGGAGGACACACTTACGCTGCAGGACTATCCATGAAAGTGGAAAATGTGGAAGAATTCACCCGCCGTTTTGAGACCTATGTCACAGAACATATTTTGCCGGAACAGACTAGTGCTGTAATAGATATTGATGCAGAAATTGACTTCCGGGATATCACTCCGAAGTTCCATGCCGACCTGAAAAAGTTCAATCCCTTCGGACCAGACAACCACAAACCTATCTTTTGTACACATAATGTATATGATTATGGTACCAGCAAAGTAGTAGGTCGTGATCAGGAGCATATCAAGTTGGAATTGGTAGACAATAAATCAAACAATGTGATGAATGGCATCGCTTTCGGACAAAGTTCACAAGCACGCTATATTAAGACCAAACGTTCTTTTGATATTTGTTATACCATTGAAGAGAATACGCACAAGCGTGGTGAAGTACAATTGCAAATAGAAGATATAAAACCCAGTGAGGAATAATGGTAAAAATTTATCTTTGAAATATGTCAAAACTTTAATGACGTTATCAGATACTTATCAGAATAATAAGATGACAAGTCATTGGGGTTTTGACATAATTTTCTTATTCTCCTTCCAATGACCTATAAAGAAATTCTAAAACAATATTGGGGATATGATAACTTTCGGGGCATACAGAAAGAAATCATTGAAAGTATAGGCAACGGTCACGACACGCTAGGATTGATGCCTACCGGTGGCGGCAAATCCATTACCTTCCAAGTACCAGCTTTAGCACAACCCGGATTATGTTTAGTTATCACACCTCTTATTGCCCTGATGAAGGACCAGGTACGCAATTTACGCGACCGGGGTATCAAAGCTTTAGCAATTTATTCAGGCATGACGCGCGAAGAGATCATCGTTGCATTGGAAAAACTGTATCTTCGGCGACTATAAATTCCTTTATATTTCTCCGGAAAGACTGGATACTGAAATATTCCGTAACAAACTACGGAACATGAAGGTAAGTATGATCACAGTAGATGAGTCACACTGTATATCTCAATGGGGATATGATTTCCGCCCTGCTTATCTGAAAATTGCAGAAATTCGAGAACTCCTTCCTGACATACCTATATTGGCACTGACAGCAACTGCCACTCCGGAAGTAGTAACAGATATTCAAAACAAAACTAAACTTTAAAAAAAACAGTCAGGTTTTCCGAATGAGTTTCGAAAAGAAAAAACTTGGCTTATATTGTACGTCCTACAGAAAATAAACAGGAAGAGCTATTACATATTTTAAATAGTGTGCCCGGCTGCGCCATTGTCTATACCCGCAACCGGAAACGCACACGTGAAATTGCCGAACTACTGGTCAATAACGGCATAACTGCCACTTTCTATCATGCCGGTTTGAATAATGATGTAAAAGATCAACGTCAAAAAAGCTGGCTCACCGGAGAAAGCCGTACTATGGTAGCAACCAACGCTTTCGGCATGGGTATCGACAAGCCAGATGTACGTATCGTTATCCACATAGATATGCCTGATTCTCCTGAAGCCTATTTTCAAGAAGCCGGACGAGCAGGGCGTGACGGGCAGAAAGCATATGCTGTTCTGCTATACGCCCAAAGTGATAAAACCACTCTCAACAAACGTATCAGTGATACATTTCCCGACAAGGATTATATCCGAAAAGTGTACGAAGATATCAACTACTATTTTCAAATGGCCATGGGAGACGGTATAGGTTGCACCTTTGCTTTTAACTTGGATGAATTCTGTCGTAACTTCAAACATTTCCCCGTACAAGCAGACAGCGCTTTAAAGATTCTGACCCGTGCCGGATATTTAGAATATACGGACGAGCAAGATAATGCTTCACGTATTCTTTTCACTATGAAACGCGACGAACTCTATAAACTACACGAGAATGATACAGATACAGAGAAACTGATAAACATCATCTTGCGTTCTTATACAGGATTATTTACTGATTATGCCTATATTAACGAAGATTCCTTAGTAATCCGTTCCGGATTAACCCGCCAACGAATCTATGAAATTCTACTGACGCTAACTCGTAGACATATCATACATTACATTCCACGGAAAAAGACACCTTATATTATATATACCCGTGAACGGCAAGAAAAGAATCGCCTTGTCCTAACTCGGGAAATATACGAAGACCGAAAAAAAAGCTATACCACCCGAATCAAGGCTATGATAGAATATGCCACAGCCGATGATAAATGTCGTAGCCGAATGCTACTCAGATATTTTGGAGAAAAGAACGAACACAACTGCGGACAATGTGATGTATGCCTTAACAAACATCATTCAGGAATAAAACAGGGGGAATTTCAAGAATTGGAAAAACAAATCAAACAGCTATTACAGGCAAACGCCATGCCTGTTTCAGAACTACTGAACCAATTGAATAGCAATCGTGAAAAAGCGGAAAAGGTACTCTCCTACCTACTTTCCGAAGAAATAATACAATTAAAAAATGGAATTCTTTCTGTATAAATCGTATCTTTGCCATTGATTTATTAACCTTTTACCCCAACAGAATATGAAAAAAATGCATCTGGCAATCATTTGTCTTTTTACCGGTTGTACTATCTTTGCCCAAAACATAGATGTACAGCCCATCCCTCAACAAGTTTCCAAACAAGGCGGACAAATCAATTTACCTGAAACTTACCAGCTCTTGGGAGAAACTGAAGCTAATCCATATGCCGTACAAGAATTAAAAGATTTATTAGGTGGAAAACACCCGGCCAATACCGGTTTGCGCATTTATATTGGAGAAAAAGGAGACAAATCTATCCGCAAGTTTACTCGTCAAATCCCCAACCAAAAGGAAGGTTATTATCTATCCATCAATAATAAGGAAATAATTCTGGCAGGGAACGATGAACGTGGAACCTACTATGCCTTGCAAACCTTAAAACAATTGCTCAAAGATAACCAATTACCGATAATAGAGATACAAGACTATCCGGCCATATGCTACCGTGGTGTCGTAGAAGGATTTTACGGGACTCCCTGGAGCCATAATGCCCGTCTTCGCCAACTTCAATTTTATGGTGAAAACAAAATGAACACCTATATATACGGTCCTAAAGATGATCCTTACCATAGTTCTCCCAACTGGCGCTTGCCTTACCCCGAAAAAGAAGCAAAACAATTACAGGAATTAGTAAAAGTAGCCCAAGAAAACGAATAGATTTTGTTGGGCCATCCATCCAGGGCAAGACATCAAATGGAATAAGGAAGACCGTGAACTATTATTGGCAAAATTTGAAAAGATGTATCATCTCGGTGTCCGTTCTTTTGCCGTCTTCTTTGATGATATTTCAGGAGAAGGTACTAACCCTGTGAAACAAGCAGAACTGCTGAACTACATAGATGAACATTTTGTAAAAGTAAAACCAGATGTAACTCCCCTTATCATGTGTCCCACGGAATACAATAAAAGTTGGTCCGACCCTGCTAAAGGATATCTTACTACTTTAGGAGACAAACTGAATCCATCCATACAAATTATGTGGACAGGAGACCGAGTTATTTCCGATATTACCCAAGATGGTATTCAATGGATAAACGACCGGATTAAACGTCCGGCATATATATGGTGGAACTTTCCTGTTTCCGATTACGTTAGAGATCATCTGCTCATGGGACCAGTATATGGAAACGATACTCAAATAGCCCATCAGATGTCTGGCTTTGTAACTAATCCGATGGAACATGCCGAGGCTTCTAAAATAGCTATTTATAGTGTAGCCTCATACGCTTGGAATACCCCAAAAATATAACAGTGAAAAAACTTGGAAAGATGCTATTATGAACATTTTGCCCGATGCAGCCACTGAATTGGAATTCTTTGCTGCCCACAATTCGGACTTGGGTCCCAATGGACATAAATATCGCCGAGAGGAATCTGTAAATCTCCAACCTACAGCGCAAAGCTTTACTGAAAGTTACATAAAAAATAAAACTTACACTGAAAAAGATTTCTCTATTCTACAAGAAACCTTCAGCCAGATGATTGAATCAAGTGATATTTTAGTCGCCCATGCTGATAAAAATCCGATTATAGTAGAAATCATGCCTTGGCTTTATCAATTCAAACTATTGGGAGAAACCGGAAATGAAGTATTGGCAATGGTCAAAGCATACGACAAAAATGACCAATCTTTATTTATGCGTAAATACAAGCACGTGAAAGCCTTACAACAACAAATGTTTCAAATTGACCAGACATACAACCAAAACCCTTACCAGCCGGGTATAAAGACAGCAGGAAGGGTAATCAAGCCATTGATTGATCAAACTTTCGCCACCGTCACGCAATGCTATAACCAAAAATATAGTACACTGCTGAATGCTGAAACCGACTATATGCCGCATAAACTAATAAGCGATATCAGTCAGATAAAGAACTTACCTTTACAGGTAAAGATAAACCGCATTCAGATTTCTCCGGCGCTGGAAGTTATCAAATGGCCCGGTAATGGTTCATTGACTATCGAACTGGATCAAGTTTATCCCGGAGAAAATATAGAGATAGATTTCGGGAAACCGGAAATCGCAACTTGGGGAAGCCTTGAGATATCTGCAAATGGAAAAGATTGGAGTAAAGTAAACTTTACACAAGAAAAGAACCTACTGACTGCCAGTTTACAACAGAAACCAATAAAGGCAGCACGTTTTACCAACATGCAGCATCAGGAACAAGAAATTTACCTCAGACGATTTATTATAACAATAGACAAATAAAACAACTATAAATTATGGGCTTATTTAAATCCTTATTCGGCGGAAACAACATCCCCGAAACCGAAAAAGAGAAAAATGATAAAAAGAACTTCGAGATTTTAAAATACGATGGCATCCGCGCCCAACGTATGGGTAAACTACCTTATGCCATTAAATGTTTTGAAGAGGCAGTTGCCATCAACGATGAATTAGAAACTCTCAGCCTGCTAGCCACTGCTTATACACAGGCGAACCGACTAGATGACGCCCGTATCACACTAGACCGCATGGCTACAAAAGATCCTGAACAAGTAAACACCTTCCTTTCACTAGCTGGCATCTGCTATATGCAGGAAGATTACGAAAATATGAAGGATGCCTGCCAAAAAGCTTTGGTTTTAGATAATAAGAACCCCCTATCTTTCTATTTGACAGCAAAAGCAGCTATCGGCATGAAAGATGATATCACTGCCATTGCCATGCTGACTAAAGCTATCGTATTGAAAGAAGATTATACCGAAGCATACCAGCTACGCGCTGAAGTACTTTGGAAAATGAAACAAGCAAAAGATGCTGCTGAAGATATACAAAAGTTACTCAGCCTCAATCCCGACGACGAACAAGCCTTGCTCTTGAAAGGAGAAATTCTAGCCGCCACCAATGAACCGGAACAAGCACAAGAATGTTTTAATCAAGTATTGTCACTCAATCCGTTCAATGAAAAGGCCTATATCCTGTCAGGCGAACTATATCTGGCAAACAAAGATTTTGACAAAGCATTGGCTATATATGATGAAGCCATTGAAATCAATCCAAACTTTGCCAAAGCATATCATGAACGAGGACGTATCAAATTACTTAAAGGAGACAAAGACGGATCTGTGGAAGATATGAAGAAAGCAATAGAACTGGCTCCTGAAAATGAAATTAATATTAGCGGTCAATACAATAATTATGAAAACATGACTAAGAATGTTCCGTTTTAAAAGCGGAACATTTCAATTCGTTTTATTGTTTATTTATATACAAAATAAGCAAAAAACACATGAGCGTAAAAGAACAATATTGGAAATACTCCCTTATCACCATTATACTGGGATTAGGACTTATTTTATTTATAAAAATGTCTCCTTTCATGGGAGGTATTTTAGGAGCATGCACCATTTACATTATGGTAAGAAAACAAATGTTTTATCTTACCCAAGAAAAGCATTTCAAAAAAGCATTACAGCCATTTTACTCTTGATAGAAGCTATTATGTGCTTTCTTGTACCTTTATCATTGGCCGTATGGTTATTAATCAATAAATTACAGACGGTAAACGTAGATACGACAGGTTTTATCCATACGGTAACCAATCTTGCCGATTGGCTCCATACCAAGACGGGATATGACTTACTAAATGCGGAAAACATTTCATCCATAGCCTCAATTCTTCCTGCCATCGGACAGTTTCTGATGGGAAGTATCAGTAGCTTTGCCGTTAATGCTTTCGTATTGGTCTTTGTTCTCTATTTCATGCTAATTGGCGGAATTCAAATGGAAAAATATATCTATGAGTTACTTCCTTTCAGCGATACAAACAAAAAAAATGTACTGAAAGAAATTAATATGATTGTAAGGAGTAATGCGATAGGTATTCCCTTACTAGCAGTCATTCAAGGAGGAATAGCTACATTAGGTTACTATTTATTTGATGTACCCAGCGCGCTATTGTTTGGCTTCCTGACCTGCTTTGCCACCGTCATTCCTATTGTAGGAACAGCATTGGTATGGTTCCCGCTAGCTGCCTATCTTGCTCTTTCAGGAGATTGGACACATGCCATCGGATTACTTCTTTATTGTGGATTAATTGTAACAAACATTGATAATCTCATCCGTTTTATTCTGCAAAAGAGATGGCAGACACCCATCCACTCATCACCATTTTTGGAGTAGTCATCGGACTTTCTTTATTCGGATTCATGGGTGTCATATTCGGACCGTTATTGTTATCCATCTTCATTTTATGCGTGAATATTTTCAAGACGCAATACTTAAAATAATCACTTTTATATATAGTTGATAAGCATCCGCCAGTTGTTTCATCGCCTTTTCGATGATACAACGCGGACTTGCCACATTTAAACGCATAAAGCCAATACCTTCCTTACCAAACATCTCCCCGTCATTCAATGCCAAATGTGCTTTATCTACAAAGAATTCATTCAAATCTTTCTGGCTCAACTTCAGTTCACGGCAATCCAGCCAAACTAAATAAGAAGCCTCCGGACGAATGGCCTTGATTTTAGGTGCATGATTTTTCAAAAAATCGTCTACAAAATCTATATTTCCTTGTATATATGCCAAACATTGGTCAAGCCATTCCGTACCATGACTATAAGCAGCCTCAACAGAAAGAAAAGCAAAGACATGTCCCATATCCAACTCACCGGCATCCATATAGATACGGAAACGTTTACGCAAATCTTCATTAAAAATAAGAGCATGTGAGGCAGATAGTCCCGGCATATTAAAAGCCTTGCTAGGAGACATAAAAGTAACAGAGTTCATTCGAGCCTTTTCACTGACAGTAGCAAAAGGACGATGTGTATGAGGAGGTAAAGTCAAATCCGCATGAATTTCATCCGAGAAGACCAATACTTTCTCATCATAACAGATATCAGCTATCGCTCGTAACTCTGCTTCAGTCCACACAACGCCACCCGGATTATGAGGATTACATAAAATAAACAGCTTACAACCTTTAATCTGTTCACGAAAAGTATCCAAATCCATACGATACATGCCGTTTTCCCATTTTAACGGATTGGTAACCAAAGTGCGCTCATTACGAGTAGTAACCCATGCAAAAAGGATGATAAACAGGAGGTTGAATCATTACCTTATCCCCTTTCTGAGTAAAACAATTCATAGCCATACCGATACCTGGTACAATGCCGGGAACAAAATTTATCATTTCCTTGGCCACAACCAGATCATAACGCTGTTTTACCCAGTTTATAATCGCATTATAATAGCTATCTGGTTTACCTGTATACCCTAGAACTTCATTTTCGCAACGTTTACGGATAGCATCTGTTACAAAAGGAGCTGTGGCAAAATCCATATCAGCCACCCATAAAGGAATCAAATCCGTACGTCCCCAAATATGCTTCAGCCCTTCTACTTTCTCAGCAGACGTACCGCTGCGATCTATCACTTTATCAAAATTGTATCTCATTGTTTCTATTTTTAGGAATTGTCGCCCAAATATAGGAAATTTCTACATTGGGCGACATTAATTCCCTTATTTTTTCAAGGCTTCAATTACCTGAGGCATCATTGTCCAAACAAAGTTTTCACTTTGTGCTGTATAAAAATTACCATCAACAACCGATTTTTCATCAGTAGCCATCCCTTTACTTACAGCCGGTTTTGCCAAAGGATGCACAGCTAATCTCTTTCCCTCTGTAATTCCAGCAAAATCAAACAACAGGCCTGCAGCACAATGACCTATCAGGATCTTTCCTTTCCCAGCAAATGCTTTCAAGACCGACATCAAGTCCACATTATAAGGCTTATCCGCATTTTGAGCGAATACAGGAACCGCATCCCCACAGGCAAAAACCAAGCATCAAAATCATCCTCATGCCCTATAAGATTTGCAATCACATCATCGGCCACCAATTCAATACCCGAGTTTGTTTTAATTTCCTTTGTTTCCGCCACTGCATACACCTTATAGGATATAGCATTTTCAAAAAACGCTTCCAAATATTGGAACAAACCGAATCCGTTCACCGGATTTACTGCTAAAACAGCTACTTTCTTTGCCATAATCTTAACTAATTATAAGTGAAACAATAAATTTATCTAGTAAAACAATAGTTATCTTTAGTAAGTTTATTACTTTTGTGATACAAATGTAAGTATCCTTCTTCCAAAAAACAAGAAGGCACCTGTAGATAAGGAACTTACATAGAGGTAACCATTGTTGAACGACAAGGAAATAGGAAATATTAAAAAATGAAAAATTTTCATCTGGATGATAATTGTCCTGTACGGAATGTATTGTGCAGGCTTGGTGATAAGTGGTCTATGCTAGTTCTTATCACATTAAATGCTAACGGAACCATGCGATTTTGCGATATTCATAAGACAATAGCCGATATCTCACAACGCATGCTGACTGTAACCCTGCGCACACTGGAAACTGACGGACTAGTGAGCCGGAGAGTATATGCCGAAGTTCCGCCACGAGTAGAATATGAACTGACAGAAAGAGGGAAAAGCTTAATACCACATATAGAAGGATTAGTAGATTGGGCTTTACAACAGATGCCGGGAATTATGGAAAGCAGGAGCCAAACAGGCACTGTCTAAAAAAAATTTGAAAAAAACTTCTTATTTATTTGTTTTTGCTAGAAATATATTACTTTTGCAGCGTATTCAATAACAATAAGAACAAAATGAAAGCATTATACAATACATACTTTTTCTTCTTTTATTACTTTTACTTTAGCAACAAAGTGAAGCGGGAATTTGTATGTATACGTTAAACAACGAATAAATCAATGTGATAATAACAACGAAATCCCGCTTCCGGCAGAAGCGGGATTTTTTTATAATACAATAGCGAATGAAAAAGATAGCAATACAAGGTGTACCGGGCTCATATCATGACATTGCCGCCCACAAAATTCTTCCCAGGTGAAGAAATCGAACTAATCTGCTGCTCCACATTCGAAGAAATCTTTTCGAATATGAAACAGGATAGCAATGTCATTGGTATGCTTGCTATCGAGAACACCTA
>ENA-OQOA01000217-OQOA01000217.1-human-gut-metagenome-genome-assembly--contig:-NODE-217-length-29637-cov-3.072687_pt1 | contig 29637 bp, 19 predicted proteins | sample MGYA00242633_ERZ504888 | MGnify/ENA primary metagenome ERZ504888 (study PRJEB26092, sample SAMD00036372) | human gut metagenome | host: Homo sapiens | study: EMG produced TPA metagenomics assembly of...
TTACACTTGACCTAGCCGGAGCATATCCTGTCGAGGCCGCCGTCATATCATGGACAAGAAAATTGAGTTTATATCGACAAAGAAACATTTTATATTTCTCAGAAACCTATATACTAAAAGAATACAAAGCTCCTTCATCTATAATATTAATGACAGCGGCCTTGGTAGAAAAGAAAGAAGACGGAATCTTATCATTGAGATTAAATAATAAAAACTACTCACTCAAATTCAATCCCAATCAACTGTCTGCTATGATAGAGGAGGTAGAACACAATGATGCTTCCATAAAAAATATGTGGGGCAAAGTATATCGGATAAAATTGCAAATCAATTCCCAAGAATTGCATAATAGAGTGACTTATTCCTTATCCGAAATACCTAATAACAAAATATGATAACTCTGTCCCAAATGTAACAAATAGCTGTCTGATATAGCTTTTAAGCCTTTCATGAGGTTATTTGTTACATTCGGAACATATATCTGTTACTTCTCTTCGCTCTTCTTTATTCATCCTTAAATAGCTTTGCAAAACAAGAAAGATATAATCATAAACTATTTAGTACTATGAACAAAGAAACAATAATCCTTCATGCATTTATTACAAAATGCTACACAGAGTATGGCAGTTTTATAAAAAACTACATCAGCTATCGAATTCCACATAAATACGAAGCTGAAGATTTAACCCAAGAAGTATTTATTCGCTTATTGGACTATAAGCAATTTATCAATCCTGAAACGATAAAACCGTTTCTACTGACGATCGCGCGAAACCTAATTACAGACAATATACGATTATATTATAAAATCGAAAATTACACATCGAAGATATATGAAACGATAAAATCAGGTATAGAGAATACGGAACAAACCATTTTAGCAAACGAATTGGCAGCATTGATTAACTCCAGAATGAAACACCTTCCGGATAAACGTAGAACGACCTACCACTTAAGCCTTTACGATGGGCTATCTGTAAGTGAAATAGCCGAAAGACTACATATTTCATATCGTACGGCAGAATGTCATCTTTTTCTAGCCCGCAAGGATATGCGTCACTTTATAACCTATTTTTTGGGCATGTTAAAAAGACGGGAAGTAATTCATTATATAAAATTCTCACTATAAAAATAGTACATAACCTCCTAATAAACGTCATAGATACGCTTTGAGAAGCATTAAACAGAAAAACAATATTCTCGCTACGTGAAAAGAAAGGAGCTTCCGTATCTAACATAGGAATGTTTCATTTAAGGGACATCGAAGGCAAAAACACTTAAAATCTCTTTTTATTAATTTTAAATTTATACGTATGAAAAAGAATCAATTAGATTGGCTCTCATGGGAGTGGTTGATTAAAGTGATGTTTCTATTATTTTTTTCCATAGGAACCACACATACCACTTGGGCACAGTCTCAGCTAAAAATCACAGGGAATGTTGTCGACACACAAGGAGAACCTATTATTGGTGCAAGTGTCGTGGTCAAAGGTACCTCTAATGGTACTATTACTGATTTTGAAGGAAATTTTCAACTCAACACAGAAAAGAAAGGTTCTCTTGTAATTTCCTATATCGGTTACGTCACTAAAGAAGTAACAATAAAACCGACTCTTAAGATTGTACTAGCCGAAGATACCAAGGCTTTGGATGAAGTAGTTGTAGTAGGTTATGGAACTCAAAAAAAGAGTGATCTAACAGGTTCTGTCACTTCGGTTAAAGCAGCAGAAATAACGGCTGTCACCTCAAATAATCCACTAGAATCATTGCAAGGACGTGCACCTGGAGTAGCAGTATTTACTAACAATGCTCCAGGAGAATCACCCATATTACGAATTCGTGGAGCAGGCTCCATACAATCAGGAAATGATCCATTATATGTAGTTGATGGATTCCCACTTATGAACGGCAGTTTGAATGATATTAATCCTGCTGATATTGCTTCCATGGAAATTTTAAAGGATGCTTCTTCTACTGCCATCTATGGATCTAGGGGGGCAAATGGAGTCGTTTTAATTACAACTAAATCCGGGTCTACAGGTCGCAAGAATCTATCTGTCAACGCTTCTTTTGGAATACAGAGCGCAGCACGGCTGGTAGATTTTATTAGAAACGAACCAATTTATTCCGTATATTAATGAGGCCTATGAGAATAGAGGAGGACAAGCTCCTTTTAAACATTATACTCCTACTGCAAATACGGATTGGCAACGGGAGGCTATAGAAAAAAGTGCTATTGTACAAAACTATACAGTATCATTGGACGGAGGATCAGAAAATACGAATTATATGATGTCATTAGGGTATTATTCTCAAGACGGGCTAGTAAAGAACGTAGGATATGACAAACTGACGTTGCATAGTAACCTAAATCATAACTTTACTGATTGGCTAACTATAGGCAGCCATATCCAAATGGCTTATTCAGAAAAAGATGGAAATAACGATGTCATGACAGGCCTTTTTCAAAGAGGATGGCCTACTATGCCTGTTTACAATGAAGATGGCTCCTATTATGTATCTTCTCTGGACCCTATACATAGTTCCTATATTGAAGGAAATTTCAACCCTATTGCAGATATAAATGGCACTACAGCTACCAACTCCAGTTTTCGTGCATTGGGTGATATTTATGCTGAGTTCCAACTCCTGAAAAACCTAAAATTCAAGACAACGTGGGGAGCTGATATTAACAATATTAGAAAATACTCATATACCTCTTCTCAAACAGCTACCAATATCGCTACTAATGGTACAGGAGCCGGAAACAATGCTTACCACAGAAACATCACCAAACTAACAGAAAATATGCTCACTTATAATAATACATGGGGAAATCACCGGTTTTCTGCTACAGGAGTTTATTCATGGCAAGAATATACCTATGAAGATATGTCTATGTCGGCTACAGGGTTTGAGAATGATGCTACCGGAGCATGGGATATGACATTAGGAGACAGAAATTCACTGAACTATGAGTCTACTAAATACAGCAATAAACTAATCTCCTTGACGGCACGTTTCACCTATGCTTATAAAGACAAGTATTTGCTTACAGCCACCGGACGTTATGACGGCTCCTCCCGTTTTGGTGAAAACAATAAATATGGATTCTTCCCATCTGCGGGTATAGCATGGAGAGTGGAACAAGAACCGTTCATGCAAAAAATAGAATGATAACTAATTTTAAACTTCGTGCCAGTTACGGTGTTACAGGTAACCAGGAAATCGGAAATTACCAATCCCTAGCTCTATTATCGAAGAACAACTATATTTATGATAATAACATTTTGATGGGCTTCAAAGAAGGCATCGGAAATTCTGATTTGAAATGGGAACGTACTCACCAAATAGATCTAGGCTTTGATTTATCTTTATGGGATCGGCTGAATATTACCTTTGATTATTATACTCGTCGTACTACTGATATGCTTTACAATGTACCTATTCCAACTACATCCGGTTTTTCCAGTATTTTGAGTAATGTAGGTGAAGTCAAGAATAACGGTTATGAATTCACAATTGGCGGACGTGTCATTGACCGTAATTTCAAATTGGACATCTCTTTGAACGGTTCACACAATAACAATGAAATCACAGAACTTTATGGGGATGTGACAAGGATTGATGGAAGCACCAATGCAGAGTCGGGGTTGACACACAATCTCGTTGTAGGACAACCGGTGAATGGAGTTTGGGGAAGAAAATCGCTTGGCATCATCCGCACTCAAGAACAATTAAACGAATATACCAGCCGAATTAAAAGCGAACAATCTCAATTAGGTTCTGAAATGTATGCAGATTTAAATATGGACGGTACTATCAATACTCAAGACTATATTTGTTATGGATCTACAGAACCTAAATTCTTCTATGGAATTTCCATTAATATGAAATATAAAGGTTTCGGATTGGATATATATGGGCAAGGGGCTTGTGACTATGCTTCAGGAACAGGCGGAGATGCAGGTGTTTTTACAACAGGTGCAGGAGCTTACGGTTATTCCAATGTTTCTAATTTTGTACTGTGGGCCGATAATAACGTAGGCAATTCAAAATATTTGATTCCCTCTAAAGATGCTTACAAAGAAATGTGGAGTGAATCAAATCCAAATGGTACCCGCCCACGCATAGGTGCAAAAAATGCCTACTTATCCGACCGTACTAATGCCAATTGGAGTTATTTCTTAATTAAAAACATACAATTAAGTTATGAATTTAAGACTCGCCATATACAGTCCATGCAAGTATATGTTAATGCACAAAACTATATAAGCTTTGCCAACCATTCCGGTTATAATCCTATAAATGGAGATGTTAGTCACCCATGGGCTAAAATTATAACCTTAGGTATCAACGCTAAATTCTAACAATAAAATTCAGCAATATGAAAAATGCGAACAAACCTTGGAACAATATGAAACATTATATCATCATGTTTCTAACAATACCTGTACTATACAGTTGTTTTGATTTAGATGAAGTTCCTTACACATCATTATCTCCTAACAATTTCTACAAAGACAGTAAAGAACTTGAAATGGGAGTGAGAAGTACATATCGCGGATTGCGAGACATGTTGGGCGACAGATATTATGGATGCTTGGAAGTAGCCACAGAATTTGGATCACCCACTAATACCAAATGGGAATATCCCAAAACCAATTTTTGGATAGATATTAATAATCCAGACATAAGCTATGGGCCGGGATGCTGGAGCAAAGGTTTCAACGTAATCAATTGTGCTAACATTGTCCTTGCACGTGGTGAAGGTATAGATATGAATCAAGAAGAAAAAGAACAAAAATATGGAGAAGTACGATTCCTTCGCGCATACGCTAATTATATTTTAGTTCGTCTTTACGGTGCCTTACCCATACCCGAAAATTATACCAACGGGTTGGATGGATTGAAAATACCTCGAAAGACGATAGAAGAAAACTATACTCAAATCATAGAAGATCTGATCTATGCTATTGAAAAACTTCCATTGAAATCTCAATATGGAAAAGATGAAATATGGAAAATATCGAAAGGTGCTGCTCAAGCATTATTAGGCGATGTTTATCTGACAAGAGGATGCATGGAAAATAATAAAGAATTTTTCTCTTTAGCTGAAAAACAGTTAGAAGCAGTTATTAATTCGGGAGAATATCATTTGGAACCGAATTATGAAGATTTATGGTTCTGGTTTAATACGGCAAATAAGAATGGTCAAGAGTCTATTTTTGAATTACAATTCGGAGAAACTCAGGGAAATATTGTAACACAATACACCGGATGCTACAATGGCAGGATTCCTTCTTTAGGTAGTACACATTATTTGCGTGTCGGTCCTTCCATAGAAGCCTATCTTTCATACCATCCGAATGATGTGCGACGCAATTGTATGCTCACCGAATTTGAAGATGTATCAGGCAACATTGTCCAGTTTGATGTAGCAGATAAAGGCTTCTATCCAGGTATAAAAGGATGGACCAGTGCCAGTCCCGGAAACGTGAAATTGTATGATCGTACAGAATCGGCTTACTTAAATGACTGCTCTAAAGCAAATCTCTATATGATTCGATACGCAGATGTGTTATTAGATTATGCAGAAGCTGTCAATCTCCAAAGGGGGCCTACAGCAGAAGCTGTTTCCAAATTCAATGAAGTAAGAGGAAGAGCCGGTCTGAATTCTCTGATTCCGGCTAATGCCAATGAATTTTCTGATTTAATCTACCAGGAACGGGGATGGGAATTTATAGGAGAAGGTCTCTTATACTACGATGCACTACGCACAGATCGAATCGGCGAAAAGGTTTATAAACCATTTAAAAAAATGGGATAACAGATGGGTTGTATCAATACAAAGGACAATCCATCCAATTCATTCCCAAGAAGACATTCTTATGGAAAATACCAACAGCTGATATGAATTCAAATCCTGCTTTGGAACAAAATCCAGATAACGAATCAGATCCTCATTTTCCTATTGGCTAAATTAGGATGAAAACCGAACCACATTGATCATTCTTTTAAATTAGATTATATAAGGATGTTTTCAATAGGTTTTTTAAGGTATACTCTCCCGTCTGTGACAGATAGGAGAGTTTTTAGACATTTATATGCAAAAGTCTTATCTTTGCTTAATATTGAAAGAATCATTTTAAATAAGATATTTATGAGTAATACGGAGAAAACAATGGTGATTTTATGGATTGCAATTTCATTCATATTGTCGGCATCAGGCCAAACTAATTATATATTTCGCAATATCAATATCCAGCACGGCCTTCCTGACAATCAGATAAAAGGACTTTTTTATCTCCGGATGGAAGAATAGGAATAAGAACTGCTGCCTTACTTGCTTTTGATAATGGTGGTAGTTTTTCCTCTCATTCTTATCACATACATCAAGCCAAGTATGACTGGAACTATGACAATATTCACCAAGAATATGTTGATTCTCATAATTATATCTGGATGAAAGAACGAAATTATCTTCGCATTTTTGATTTAACCCAAGAGCGTTTCATCAATAATATAGATTCTCTTTTACAAAAGATGGGCATAACCGAGGAATTACAAGATTTATTTATTGACTCTGAAAAACGTTATTGGTTCATATTAAACAAAGGAAAAATATGTTGTATTGATAACAATAGGAAGAATTTACAATATGTAGATAATAATGGCATTTTTATCGAAAAATACGGAGAAATATGTGATATAGACGGTCGAGGAGATTCTTGCTGGATAGTACACAAATCAGGAATCGTACGCTGTTGGAATAGCCAGACAAATAAATTTATCCGCCAAGAAGAGCAATTTGCTAATCAGTTCAGATCGGGTGAACGCGTTATGCTAAAGGTTCTTCCGAATGGAGATTTTTGGTTAAAATGGCAAGACGGGGTCGCCTGCTATAACATAAGAAAACAACAATGGCACGAAATTAAAGGATTGAATATAAAACAAACGGATCTACTCACAAGTTTAGCCATAGATAATGAAGGTAATGCTTGGATCGGATCTTCTAAATCAGGATTATATATTATAGATAAATTTAGTTATGAAGTCGAGCATATCCACTATCTTCCGTTAGTGGGAGAAGGCTACATAGATAATGACATACTTGATATCATTATAAATCCTCAAAACAATAGCGTGTGGTTAGGACTATTAAACCAAGGAATTTGTTATTATCATCCCAGCCTCGGAAAAGTTTTCATTAATCAATAACACAAATGTTAAAGGGAAGTGGGAAGATCAAAACGTTAGAAGTATGGTAGAATATGATAATGGGAATATTTTATTAGGTACAAATTCCGGACTGTATTGCTATAATCCAAAAACATCAGAAATAAATCTTCTCTTTACCGAATTGGCAGATAAAATATGCCGTAAAATGTTGCGAGATAGCAAGGGAAGAATATGGATTGGTACTTTTCATCATGGCTTATATTGTATTGAGAATGGAAGATTGTTCAAATGCAACTTAAAAATTAAACATCAGAAAAGTACATCGACAAGACTGATAAGATGTTTGTTTGAGGATAGTAAAGGAAATATTTGGATTGGTATATACGGAGGTTTGTGTTCATTCAATCCTATAAACCATAACATGGAGTTCGTAAGTGATAAACATATCAAAATCAAGAAATTTACGAGTCCCTCCGTTGTCACAGAAGATAAAGAGGGACGGTTAATCGTTGGAGATGACAATGGTCTTTATTATTACTATCCTGATAAAGAAAAAGTATGGGTGCCCGAAATAGATGCCCCACATGATGAACGGTTTCATCATACTAACAACAAATATAATTGTATTTATTGTGATAGTCGGGGAATGACATGGTTTGGTACACATAATGGACTAAACATTCTGGAAGTTGAAAATAACACGCTTAGAAAAATGAAAGCGCACTCTTATGGAATATCCAATAACATTATCATGTGTATTTTTGAAGATCAAAATCACGATATTTGGCTTTCAACGACCAATGGTCTGAATAAAATAGTGGTGAAGAAAGAAAAAGGGGAGTACCACTATTCTATAAATTCTTTTAATTCAAATGATGGACTGATGAAAGGGGAATATTATCCTTCAAGTGGATTTAAAGCATGGGATGGAACTCTATACTTTGGGGGAATCAATGGCTTCAGCACCTTTCTGCCCGAAAATATAATATATAACTATTGCGACAATTACCCGTTTTTTACCTCCTTAAAAATATTCTATGCCAACATTACACCTAGTACAACATACAATGGACGCCAACTATTGAACCATAATCTGAATAATACCCCCAGTATAGAACTCCAACATGATGAGAACTACATTACACTAGAATTTGCAGGACTTAATTACGTAAATCCCTCTAAAACCTATTATAAATATAAACTGGAAGGCATAGATACTCAATGGCAGGAAGTTAAATCTTCAGATGGAATAGGAAAGGTTACCTACAGTGGTTTAGGTCCGGGAAAATATGTTTTTCAAGTTTATACAGCAAATAGCGATCATTTCTGGGGGAAACAAAATTCAAAATTGACTTTTATCATAAAAGAACCTTATTGGAATACCATAGCAGCCCGTCTTTGTTATGTTTTGATAATAATAAGCATCTCTACGTATGTAATTTATCATATAAACAAAAAAACAAACTCAAATTACTAAAAACACGCCAATTGGAACAACAAAAACAAAAAGAAGAACTAGATCAAATGAAATTTCGTTTTTCACGAATATCAGTCATGAGTTTCGCACCCCTCTCACCTTAATCATCACACCTTTAAGTGTTATTATAAATGAGAGTGAAAATGAGAATCTTAAGGGTAAATTGATGTCTATCTATAATAATGCGCAAAAATTATTGGCTTTAGTAAACCAATTATTAGATTTCAGAAAATTAGAAGTAAAAGGAGAAAAATTAATTTAGGGTATGGTGAAATTTCAGATTTCATTTACCAGTGCTGTACAAGCTTTCAACCAATCATGACAGAAAAAAGCATAAGTTTCAAAATAGATCTTCCGAAATACCCCATATATATGTATTTTGACCAAGATAAAATATATAAGGTTATGAATAATCTTTTATCTAATGCCTATAAATTCACCCCTGAATACGGCGAAATCAGTATACAGTTAAGTGAAGGAGAAGAAAACTTCTTATTTATCAAAATATCCGATACAGGAATTGGTATTTCAGAAGAAAATCTCCCTCATATATTCGACCGATTTTATCAAATATCATCTAAACAGTGTGAAAACACCGGTAGCGGAATCGGTCTGCATCTTGCCAAAGAGTATATAAACCTACTTCATGGAAAAATAGAAGTTACCAGCATTGCCAATAGAGGCACTACATTTACAATATGTCTCCCTACCAATCTGCATCCACAAGAAAAAATGGCAGCAAAAGAAGATGTACAGGAAAACAATGAAAATGACTCATCCTCCATTTCACCAAACAAGCCTATTATTTTATTGGTAGAAGATAATACAGAATTTAGAAATTTCCTAAAAGAGGAATTAAATAAATGGTATCAAGTAATAGAAGCAAAAGAAGGATTAGAAGGTGAAAAAATAGCCATTGAAAGAGATCCTAACTTAATAATAAGCGATGTGATGATGCCTATTATGAACGGAATAGAGTTATGCAAACGGCTGAAAAATAATATTCAAACATCCCATATTCCTATTATATTACTCACAGCCCGCATATCTGATGAAGATAAAATGACTGGTTATGAAGCAGGAGCTGATTCTTATCTATCAAAACCTTTTAATTTTGATATACTATTAACTCGTATACGGAAATTAATAGAACAACAAGAGAATAGAAAAGCAACATTTCATAGAAGTATAGAAGTATCACCCAGCAGCATTACCATCACTTCCTTGGATGAAAAATTAGTTCAGAAAGCATTGCATTGTGTAGAAGAGAATATGGAAAATCCTGAATATTCTGTCGAAAAATTAGCTGCTGATATAGGAATGACACGAATGAGTTTATATCGGAAATTACAGTCAATCACGGGACAAACTCCCACAGAATTCATTCGTAGCATTCGATTAAAAAGGGCAGCACAATTGTTACAGAATTATCAGCTCTCAATTGTGGAAATTACAGACATGGTAGGCTTCAATACTCCACGTTATTTTACTAAATGCTTTAAAGAAACATTCGGAATATTACCATCCGAATATTCAAATGCTCATAGAAAAAAGTGATTCTTTTAAGATAATCAGATTGAATATAAGGGATTACTTTGTGTATACGGGCGGAAGCATTCTGTTCCTACGGTGGATGAAAACCGAAATGGAAATGAGACGGAATATATGTAAGCATTTGAACAAATACACATTGTACACTCTAGGGGGTGGTTGTAATTTTGTGCTCGCAATAACAGCCAGCCCCAATTATAATGAACAGATCAGAATTTGAAGAATTAGAATTGCAGGTGCAACAAAGTGGCCTGCTATTGAAGTCGTACCTACAACAGATAGGTGTAAGTCATTCAACATATCACTACTGGCACAAAAATGTTCTGTAGATAAAGACAGTCTCAAACAAGGGTTGACTCCAATCAGTTTCAGACAAACTACTACGGAATTGACCTTGGGAAAACAAGTGTCACAGGGTGTATTTTTGCTATTTCCCAACGGACTCCGTGCCCATTTTGGAAGTGGATCAGAGAAATAGTTGATGGAACTTCGCCCCAAAGTCTCCAAGGCTGCCATGTTAGTCTGAACGACACGATGTGCTACTTTTTGTGTCCCGGCAGGACGGATATGCGCAAGGGTATCAGTTCGCTGTGCGGACTTAGACATGAGAGGATGAAGAGCGAAGTGAAGAACGGCGATGTGTTATTTTCATCGGGTTTGGCCGTAAACTCATGAAGCTGCTTCATGCGGAAGATGGCGGCATGGTTATGTACATCAAACGGCTGGAGGCATGGCGCTTCAAATTGTCGGAATACGCCCCTGAGTCAAACAGTTATCCCATGGAATGGCGTGGCCGAAGGCATTCAGGAAAACCTGGAACAGAGACTCCGGCGAAATGCAAGGAGTACCATGTATAATCTGTTTTATTGAATAAAAATGCTGAGATTGTTGTGTAATCTATAAACAATTAGTGTTTTACATTGGTAAAAAAGACAGGAAATGGACGAAAAGGATATATTACTCAAGACGATAGAAGGGTTGAATGCCTCTGTCGCTTCATTGTCTGCCATCAATAAAGACCAATCGGAACAGATCAAGAATCTGAAGGAATGTATCAAGGAGTTGACGGCCCGGGTTACATGGCTGAACCACCTGTTCTTTGAGCGTAAAGCTGAAAATCTCCCAGTCTATAGTCCCCGGCATGCCGGATCTCTTTACGAATGAATTTTCTGGACTGTAACGTCAGGCAAGAAGAAAGGCATGACGAGGCAGTGGAAAAGATAGAAAGGAATCATCTGAAAAAAAGAAACGGAAGCACTGGAACCGTAAAATGATTGAAGAGCTTCCCGTGCTTGAAACAGAGGTGATAGAGCCGGACGGTGTGGACCTGTCCTTATATCGTAGAATAGGGGAAGAGGTAACTCGGGTTGTCAGGCACAAACTGGGGATGCTTTATGTAAAGGAAATCAATGCGCTCAAGGACAACATGCAGCTTCCATCCGAGGGACAGAAAAGTGTGGAGGTTGCTCCCATGCCGCTGATGCCTGTCGACAAGTGCATCGCTGATTCCCAGTCTGCTTGCTGAAATCCTGCTCCATAAATATTCATAACTGTCAATATAAAAAATTATAATCTAACAACGAAATTTCAAGAAGCTCTAAAATCAGGAATGAATATACTCAATGTGGGTAACTGAGAAGATACATGATGAGAATAAAACTAGAATAAATCTCTAATTGTTTGTTGGACAAAGTAAGCTCTTTCATTTGGATTATGCACTATATTTCTGCTTTTATTCCATATTATATATCATTTATTATTATAAATGGTCGGAAATTAACACAATATGGAATGAAAACAGGGTTTTATGGGGTTATTGAGTGCTGACAGGCGGTTTCTCCCTGTATTGAGTAGGGGAGCAACCTGTATGCTGTTTGAATACAGTACTGAAATATCTGGCGGTTGAGAATCCTGTCTTATCTGCTATGTCATTGACGCTGAGTTCTGTATGGAGAATAAGCCAGATAGCTCTCTCCATACGTATTTGGGTTATATAGTCATTGGCTCCCATATCTGTCAATGCTTTTAGCTTATTGTATAAAGAAGCTCTGCTGATTCCTATTTTGTCGCAAATGAATGGAATACCCAACTGTTCGTTATCCAGATGTTCTGTGATTATCTGGTTCAGGCGATTTAAAAATTCTTCATCGGCAGAACTGAAGGTGCCTTCCTCGGGTGGCGGCAGAGGGCCGATGTCTGTATAACGGGTACGCATCCGTTCCCGGTTATGCAGTTGGCTACAGATAATCGCATATAGCATACTTACTTCAAAAGGTTTTGTGACGTAGGCGTCTGCTCCGTTTTTATAACCATATAGTTGGCTTTCTTCGTCATTACGTGCAGTGAGCAGTATAACCGGGATATGGCTTATTTCCAAATCTTCTTTTATTTGTTTACATAGCTCATAGCCGTTCATACGGGGCATTTGGATATCGCTTACAACTATATGAGGACGTTTTTTCCGGCAAAGACGCAATGCTTCCTCTCCATCGGCGGCTACCCATATTGTTTTAAACCGGTCTTTCAGGGCTGTTGCCAGATAATCGGTCAGGTCTTTGTTGTCATCTACTACTAATAAGGTATGGTTTGGGGCTGTTTTATTTTCTTCCTGTTGTTTGGGAATACTTTCTGTTTCTTGCGTGGGTGCCAGAAGTGTATTCAGATATTCTTGTGGGTGCAGCGTGATATTTCCCGGTTCGGTATTTAATGGAAGTTCGAACCAGAAAGTGGCTCCCGGGCTTCCGAAATTCTTGTTGTCGTAGGCTCCAATGTTGCCTCCGTGTTGTTCGACCAGTATTTTAGAATAGGACAATCCGATTCCTGTGCCGGGACGACTGTTGTTGCCTTGGTAAAAGCGGACAAAGAGATTGTTGGTATCCACATCTTTCAGTCCCGGACCTTGGTCGGAAATGGATATGCGTACTCTTGTCTTGTCTTCCGACAAACGGGTTGAAATACTGATTGTACTCTCATCGGGAGTATATTTCAATGCGTTAATTAATAGATTGGTCAGGATAGTAGTACATTTTTCTTTGTCGAAGCACAAGGTCTGAATCTCCGGTTCAGGTTGATAGACGAGCGTGATGCCCCTGACGGAGGCTTCTGGTTTAAAATCGGAAATCAGTTGCTCTGCCCATTCATCCAATTGTATGCTCTGGACATGGAGTGTGCTTTGTCCTACTTCCATCTTGCGAACATTCAGAACAGTATTCAGAATGTTCTTCATCCGTTCAGATTGTTTACAGATGCTTTGGATCAACGGATAATTTTCGTTGTCGGCGGTAAGTTTATCCATTAGTGTTCAAGGGTGCATGTATCAAGGTCAGTGGAGTCCGGAGCTCATGGCTGATATTGATAAGAAAGCGTACTTTTTCTTCGTATACCTGCTGCTCATGTTCTTTCATTGCCCACTTTAACTTGGTTTCTTTGTTACGCAATAACAGGATGAAAATGAGGATAACGCTAACGAAGATAAAAAGGGTGCAACTTAGGATGAACCAGCCAGATTTATACCAAGGAGGCAGTACTATCAGGGTAAGAATATCATAGTCTGCTGTCCAGTCACCGTTGCGGGTACTGCAGGCGGCTTTTATGTGATAACTGCCTGTTGGCAGGCTGCTTAAGTTTATTTCCGGTAAATAAGAATAGATGTTTTGTCCGTTCAGTCCTGTAATGGTGTATCTATACATGGGTTTGCGGAAAATATCCTTATTACGGGTGATGATTTTGATGATGATCGGTTTGCTTTTTTCATTGACACTGAGTTGGTGGTCATTTGATATCCGGTCGTAGACACGTTCTCCGCCCACTAGGATGTCGGCCAGTTGAAGAGTGGGGAGAAGTGCCGGTTCGTCAGGTAAGTGCCGGTTGATATGTAGTAAGCCGTTTACACCTCCCATATAGATATCTCCGGATGAAGAGAGTAACCGGGGTTTCTCCAGATATTCGTTTTGTACCACTCCGTCCGGTTCACCGAATAAGATGAATTTCTTTTCTTTAATCAGATATGCGAATAATTTTTCTTCCGTTCCTATCCATACACGCCCTTGCCGGTCACAAATGAGTGAGCTTATTTCATTAATCAGGGTATTGGGGACAAGGGTGTATTGCTTGGTAACCGGATTATAATAACTTAAACCATAGTTACTGCCTATCCATAGCAATCCGTTCTCGTCTAGTGAGACAGAATTGAACACGGTGTCTGTTTGACAGGTAAATATAAGCTCCAGTTCGTTGAGGCTGGAGTTGATTTTATAGATATGTTCCAAATCGTGCAGATAGCAATCCTCTCCTGTGCTGTTTATGGGTAACAATGTACCGACAATATCAGTGATGCCTTTTCCTTTGGTGATGGGAATGAATTGCTTTTTACCAATATGGTATTTATAAGGTGTTTCGGATAACATCAAAATGGTTTCAGGAGTATTTTGATATACATTGACTGTTTTTCCCCGATGACATAAAATATCATTAATGCTGTCGTTGATAATGACAAGTGGCTGATATCGGTGGGTTTCTTTATGAAAGACAAACAAGCCTTGGCTGAATAGCGAAACCAGTAGATGTTTTTTGTCCATGCCGGTGATGGAAGCTACCTTTTCTTCCCAGGTAGAAAGTATGTGATGAAACTTTCCGGTGGCCGGGTCGAAGAGGTTGATACCGCCTCCGTCTGTTCCGATCCATATTTGGTTGTCATTGTCTTGATAAATGGACAGGATTGTTTTCTCGCTCAGCCCGTAATTCTGTCCCGGCAGCACGTCTTGATAAGTTTTCATTCCTACCTCTTTAATATTGATTAATCCGTTGCGTACACTTCCCGCCCACATATTGTTGCTTTTGTCGTTATATAGACAAAGAATAGAGTTGGCAGGCAAGGAGTAACGATCTCCCGGAATATACCTCAATGTCGATATCTTGCCGGTCTGCGGATTGAGAATATGGATTCCTCCGCCGTCTGTACCCATCCATATTTGTCCATTATGCTCTTCTAATGATAGCACTACATTGGTTTTGAGAGGAGAATTTTGTGTATGATAGGTCTGTAATTGTTTTCCATTACGGCCATAACAGCTTACTCCCTGATTGTAATGAGCTACCCATACATTTCCTTTTCTATCAATCAACAATGAGATAATCTGTTCACTGTTGAAGGGAACAGGACGGGTGTTGCCCGTAGCGATATCAATAAATAAAGCTTTTGCCCATCGGTTGGTGGCTAGGAGAGTGTGGGAATCCCATTGGTAAAGATTGGAAATATGATACTTGCCGTTCGGTTTCAACGTATGGAACAGGTTGATAATATGGTCTTCATAGTTGTATTTGTATAGTCTTCCTCTTCCCCCGAAGATTACTCCGTCCTCCCATAGGCAAAGAGAACTGGCTATTACCGGATTGTTGTCTTTATCCCGTACAAGGATAAAATTGTCTTCTATTTCATTGTAGCGGAATACTCCCTTTTCTGTGATGACCCAAATGGTATGTTCTTCATCTTCCAAAATATGTGTGACATTACCGCGCAGATATCTTCGCTGTTCGTAACCGTCGAATCGTCCGATTCCTGAGCGTGTCCCTATCCAGACATATCCTTTTTCCTGACTGACTTCCATACAGCGTACCATGGAGGAAAGTCCGTTTTGAGAGGGAATTTGTTGGAAAAAGTATTGTTTGGCTTCTGATATAGAATGTAATAGAATGAATAGAAGGAGCAAGGACAGGATTCGTATGTTGTGGGCAGATGTTTTCATTACTTACTCAAGGTTTGGGAACAAAAATAGTTGATTGTCTTGAATAACACAACAAAAAGACGATGAATAATGTGGACAACCGATAAAAATCTCTTTTTGCTGATTAATCCCTGTCTGCTCCTTCGTTTCCTTTATTTTTTATAGCATCATAAACAGCTTTTGCCATCACCTTCGCTCCTTCTTCATTGGGATGGATATGATCGGGGAATAATTCCGGCATTCCATCCATTGCGCTGTGAAGGTCAATGACAGGCAGCTTGTTTTTCTTGGCAACCTTCTTAATCATAGGTATAATCTCTTTTGAGATGATATCATCATTAATGCTTTCTCCGGTAAGATATGCCTTTGAAGGATAGCATAGATAGATTTCAGGTTGTGAGGGAAGGGCTTTAAAGGCGTCAATCATGGTCTGTGTATCTTTTATGAAATCTGCTTTATATACCCAGTTAAATGACTTGCTGTCATTAGTTCCTAGTTTGATAACAACGATATTGGGGTTGAACGCCAATGCTTGTTGATAAGCTTGTTCTTTCATATAAGGGTGATCACCTTTATTCAGCATAGTACGTGCGCTGACTCCAAAGTTTTTCACCCAGTATTTATCTCCTAACAAACGGCCTAGAACGGCGGGGTAGCTATCGTGGCTCCGGTTTTTGATTCTTGCTCCGTAAGTAATGCTGTTGCCTACACAGGCTACACGGACAGCATCTTTACGGGGAGCTTTGAAACTGCGCAACCAGGCAGATAAATCGTTTAACATCTCATTCTTGTAAATGAAGTTTTCGCGGATACCCCAGCCATGTCCGCCACTGGCATAAATATGGAGTACGGCTGGTACATGATTCTTGTGTAGCCCTAGGTAATAATTTACTCCATTGGCAGGAGGAACTGTCTTGTCATCGTCACTGTAGGCGATAAAGGCGCGGGGAGTTTCTTTGGTTACTTGTTTCTCATTGGAAAATTCGGTTTCCAGTTCGGCGGAAGCGTCTTTACCTAAAAGATTATCGTGAGACCCTATGTGAGTATAGGATTTATCCATGGTGATGACAGGATAGAATAGGATTTGAAAGTTAGGGCGGAGTTCGGGGCGGGTATGTGTGGCGATGGTTGAAGCTAGATGCCCTCCGGCAGAGGAGCCCATTATACCTATATCATATGGATTCAGATTCCATACATCGGCACTGTCGCGTGCCATTTTCATGGCAGCTTCGGCGTCCGAGATGGGGAGAGTGCGGTCACCATGAGGCATCCTATATTTCAGTACAATCAGTGCGATGCCTTGTTTGTTGAAGTAAGGTGCCCAGTCATAGCCTTCGTGGTTGACAGCCAGTCCGCCATATCCGCCACCCGGACAGGCTACTATGGCACGGCCTGTCGCTAGCTCGGGAGCCGGAAGGAAGACGCGGAGCGAAGGGGTGTCAATATCAAAACGGTTGGGGAGCCTTTTGGGCGGCCAAGGGAAAAGAGGCTGATAAGAAGAACAGCAGGATTGTTAAAATAGAAAGTTTTAGTTTCATAATATATTGATTAATGGATAAAAACATATTTGGAGATACAAAGATACTTGTTTTTGTATTTGGGTCGGTTGTCATTGTCTTTAAAAAAACAATAGCCAGGTTTCCGACTTTGTTTATTCCTCCTCCAAAATTGACTATTTCTCGGTGAAATGGACCTTTTTAGCTAATTTTGGACTTAAAAATAGTGATTATTGTACCTCTTATACCTCTGTTTTCCTCTACATTTGCCACAAATTAAAATAATGTTAACTATCATAAATTACTAATTTAAATTTAATTCTATGAAGAAGAACCTCTTTAACGTTTTTCTAGTGTGTGTCTTCTGTATGGCAGCAATTCCAGATATGTTTGCCCAGCAGATAAAAGTAACAGGTAAAGTTACTGATAGTACTAACGAGGGGATGCCCGGTGTGAATGTACAAGTGAAAGGTACAACCACGGGAACCATTACAGATTTTGATGGCAATTATTCTATTGATGTCCCTGACTCCAAATCTACATTAGTGTTTTCTTTTATTGGCTATGTGACCCAGCAATTGCCGGTAGGAGGGAAAAAAGTATTGAATGTTCAGTTGAAAGATGATACTCAGACATTGGATGAAGTAGTGGTAGTGGCTTATGGTACGGCAAGAAAGAGTGATTTGACCGGTGCTACCGCCAGCTTGCGTCCGGATGCTAACGATGCTTCTAAAACAGCTTCTTTTAATAATCTGTTGCAAGGTAAGGTGGCGGGGCTGAATGTAACTTCATCTATGGCTGCTCCGGGAGCTGCCAGTTCTGTGACAATTCGTGGCGCTAACTCATTGCGTGGAGATAACCAGCCTCTGTATGTTATTGATAATGTCCCGCAATCTTCCACCGGGGAATTTGCAGAATCGGCTATGGGTGGCGGTGATTTCCAAATTGCGCAAGATCCTTTAAGTGCTTTGAATCCTGCGGATATTGAAGATATCACTGTATTAAAAGATGCCTCGGCTACGGCAATTTATGGTTCCCGAGGTGCGAATGGTGTTATTATCATTACGACTAAAAAAGGGAAGGCAGGTAAGGCTAAAGTAAACGTGACTGCAAACTTTACTATTGCGGACGCCCGTAACCTGCATAATATGTTGAATCTGGAACAATACGCTGCTTATGCCAATATGAAGGCTAATTCCGGCGAGGAAAAGTACTATCCGCAAGCAAATGGCGAGATGCATTATGTGTATGGTGAAAACTTGGATAAATATAAGAAAGATCCTACCAACCCTGAATACTATCGTGTCTTGAGTTATAAGAACTGGCAGAAAGAAGCCTATTCATCCGCTTTCTCTCAAGTTTATTCTGCATCGGTCAGCGGAGGATCGGATGCAATGACTTATTATGTTTCGGGTGGCTTTAAGGATATAAAAGGTATTGTAAGTAATACAGGTATTAAACAAGGTGATTTGCGTGCAAACCTTACGGCTAACCTTTCAAAGTCCGTTACTATGGCACTTGCTCTGAATGGATCTATCAAACAAAATGATATGATGACCGGAGGTAATACGACAGGTGGTATTGCCGGTTCATTGGCACGTACAGTACTGGATACAGCTCCTTATGAAATTCCGGCAGACGACCCGACATTACAAACGGACATGGATGCAAAAACTACTGTTTATAGCTGGCGGGATGACTATGATGATATAACGGATGATAAAAGCTTTGGCGGTAGTCTGGATTTGAAATGGAATATTTGCAAATATCTTTCGTATAATCTTCGTGCCGGGGGAAATGTGAATATAAACGAACGTGCTCGTTGGTATGGTATGCAGCTCACTATCGGTGCTAATGATCAAGGTGTGCTAGCCATGGCTAACTTGAATAAGACCAATTATAATATAGAAAACTTATTGAATTTAAATATTGACTTGGCGAAAGGTATTCATCTGGGAGCTACTGCTGGTGTAACTTATGACGGACATACATTCTTGAATAAGAATGTGAAGGGTACTCGTTTCTCTAATTTTGACTTACGTACAAAAGGGTTACACCTTGCTTCTGTGAAGACTCATGAACAACCTACCCAAAAGGATTATCAGTTACTGTCTTATCTAGGTCGTATCAATCTTTCTGCTTATGATAAATATTTGCTTACTGCATCTGTACGTGCGGACGGATCAAGTAAATTCAAAAAGGGTAACCGATGGTCTTACTTTCCTTCCTTCTCTTTAGCTTGGCGTATGGAGCAGGAAGAATTTATGAAGAATATTAACTGGTTGAATCAAATGAAAATACGTTTAGGTTTTGGTGTTACAGGCAATCAGGGCATTAATCCTTATGCTACTTTCTCTGATTATTCACAAATAATAGATTATGCAAAAGCCACAGGGGATCAGATTTTGGCAATGGCGGTAAGCAATTTGCAGAATGACGGGTTGAAGTGGGAACGTACATCTTCTTGGAATGTGGGTTTTGATTTTGCTTTTTTCAACAGCCGTCTGTCAGGATCAGTAGATGTATATCAGAAAAAAACTAATGATTTGCTTATTTCGCGTTCATTGCCTGCTTCCAGTGGTTTTGCAAGTGTGATGTTGAATCAAGGTTCGTTGAAAAACAAAGGTGTTGAAATTAGTTTGAATGGAGATATTCTCCGTAACTTGAACGGTTGGAGTTGGAGTTTGGGTGGAAACATTGGTTTTAATAAATCAAAAATTGGTGATCTGGGTTTTGCACCGACAGATTTTGGAACCTTGAAAAATGTGCGTGGATATCAGGGAACTTCTATAGGGGATCATTTTGGTATTGCTAATCTTTTCATTGCAGGTGAGGCACCGGGATTGTTCTTCGGATATAAGACTCAAGGTATTATTCAGCCGGAAGATATTGTAGATGGAAAAGTTGCTTATACGGCTGCTGACGGATCAACCAAATATTATTCCAGTTCTGTGGCCAATGACTTGGGAGCCGGTAATATAAAAGCGGTGGATATGAATGAGGATGGTGTTGTGGATGAAAAGGATAAAACCATTTTAGGCAATCCGAATCCGGACTTTACTTATGGTTTCCAAACTCGTATTGCCTGGAAAGACCTGTCTGTCTCGGCTTCTTTTTAATGGTGTGCATGGTAATCAGATATTGAATACGAATATCCGTTATTATACGCCCTCTCGGCAAGCTGGTAATTTGACACAAGAAGCATTCCGGAATATCTGGACGGAAGAAAATCATTCAAATCTTTATCCGTCGGCTACGGCGAATGTAAAGAACGTGGTTTATGACCGTTATATTGAGGATGGAAGTTACTTGCGTTGTTCGGATATCACTTTGAATTATACATTGCCAAAATCTTGGATGAAGAAAATCGGCTTTCAGAATATAGGTGTATTTGCTTCGGTTAAAAATGCATTTGTCATCACTAATTACAGTGGATACGATCCGGAAATCAATTCGTTTGCTTTTGATGGATTACGCCCGGGCATTGATATGAATGCATTTCCAAGCCAACGTTCTTATGTCTTTGGATTAAATGTGGCCTTTTAAATAGTTTAACCGATAATTTTTTTGTAAAATGAAAAACTAAATATATATTTTATTAGCAGGTGCTTTGTTATTGGCATCCTGCGAATCGTGGCTGGATGAAGACCCGCAATATACGATAAAATACAAAAAACTCAGTTTAGTACTGTGGAAAAATGCCAAACAGGCTTTGATGGGATGTTACGGATATATGTCGGCTGATAATGCTTATGGCCAGGCATGGCAGGAAGTAACATTTGGATATTGTGGTTTTGGATGGTCACAAACAAATGGCAGTTCTACAGATTTATTGGTCTCTATGGACGGAGGAATTGATGAAACTATAAACACAATGGCGTGGAGAGGGATGTATAAAGTGATTGGTGAAACAAATGCATTCATTGCCAATATTGCCGATAGTCCGTTAGAATCGGCTGATAAATTGCCAATGGAAGCGGCTGCTCGTTTTTGCGTGCATTGGCTTATTACAATTTGGCAGTTACCTATGGAGATGTACCTTTAAAGACCACTCCCTCTGCTCATGACGGAGTAGCTGTTCCTCGTTCTCCTAAAAATGAGGTCTTTGAATTGGTACGTACTGACTGGGAGTTCGCTTATGAGAATTTACCGGAAAAGATGATGACGGTTTTGCAACGAAGTGGGCAGCGAAAGCGTATCTAGGAAAACTTTATCATACTTTGGGCTGTCAGGGTGATAATACGGCTTGGGAGAAGGCGAAAGCGTGTTTTGATGAGGTAATGCCTAAATACCGGCTGGCGGATAAATTCAGTGATTTGTTTGTTGATTATGTACAAGGTTCTCCGGAATCTATTTTTCAATTGAATTTTGCACTTGCAGGTTCTACCACCCGTAACCGGGGTAGCTGGCTGGTCGCTCCTAATGGCTCTTGTAATGGGCAGGCTTGGGACCGCATACGTGCTTCAAAAGCTTTGTATGATTATTTTTGGGCTACTTATCCCGGTGATCCACGTATTGAAAGCACATTCCTGACTTATTGGAAGTCTTATGCCGGAGTAGGAAAAGGTGAGAAACCTAAAGAGGAGCCTATAGCTTCGGCACGCGATACTGTATATGCATATCCTTATTTTACATATACCATTGGAGGAGAAGAAAAACCTGCCGGATGGAAGAAACCCAAGTTGTATGTAGGACGGATTCCTTACGAGAAATTAGCTGATCCGGCTAGTCCGAAAGCTGAAGAACTTTATGCTATGATTGCCGATACGGCTACTGCGACTCCCGCTGAAAAAGGGTATTTGAAAGGCTTGTTGTCTTTGTTGGAAAATGCGACAAAAAAGCCATCTACCAATACAAAGTCATGGCCCTAATTTCAAGAAACCGTGGGATCCTGAGCAGAGTGGTAATAACAGTCATAAGAATTTAATTTTGTATCGTTATGCAGATATGTTACTGATGGCAGCGGATGCATATAATGAATTGGGGCAGACTGATAAGGCGATAACATTTGCCAATGAGGTGCTGAAGAGAGCGCGTCAATCAGGAAACGCGTCTCAGCCGGCTGACTGGAGGAGTGGCTTGTCTAAAGAACAAGTGCGTGAGAAAATTTATTTTGAACGTATTTTTGAAGGTGCCGGTGAACCGGAAATGTATCAGAAAATGCGTTTACGCGGCACAGAGTTTCTGAAAAAAGCTTTTGAGGTCAACAATGGGCATGGAATTATTCAAGAATCAGTGGCCAATAATCCTAAACGGAACGGCAAATTTGGGGGAGAACGTATTTTTAATGATGGAAATTTGAATGATGAAAATTTCTTGAAGAAAAATTTATTGCTCCCGGTTCCGAAAGATGAGATAGACACCAATTCAGCTCTTGACTATAGTGACAATAATTATGGTTATACTAATTAAGGAAATATGATAGAACGCTTTATTCAATAGGTCTTTATTGGATTTTTCCGGATGCAGGGCGCACCTGCGCCTTGCATCTGTTTTTTTCTTGTCTGTAACCTGTTTCTGGACATTCTCAAGATATAAAATAGTCATTTCCAGACAAGAAACAATAATATAACTTGTATCTTTGCGGATGTTAATTCTTTGCTTATTTAAATTATGAATATGAACAACCTACAATCAGGATTATTTTTTTCTTGACCGGCATTACTGCTGTGGCATCTCTGTCATCATGCGCTTCACAAAAGAAAACTGAGGAGCAGAAACCTTACAACATCGTGTATATAATGACCGATGACCATACTGCCCAGATGATGAGTTGCTATGACAAGCGTTATATGGAAACGCCCAACCTTGACCGCATTGCTAATGATGGAGTGCGTTTTACAAATAGTTTTGTGGCCAATTCATTGAGTGGTCCCAGCCGTGCCTGCATGATTACCGGCAAGCATAGTTGTGCTAATAAATTCTATGATAATACCACTTGTATATTTGATGGTTCGCAACAGACTTTTCCGAAGCTGCTGCAACAGGCCGGATACCAGACCGCCCTTATCGGAAAATGGCACTTAGAGAGTTTGCCCACAGGTTTCAATTATTGGGAGATTGTACCCGGACAAGGTGATTATTATAATCCGGATTTTATTACGCAAGACAATGACACCATTCAAAAACATGGGTATATAACCAATCTCATTACTGATGATGCCATAGACTGGATGGAGAACAAACGAGATAAGGACAAACCTTTTTGTATTTTAATTCATCACAAGGCTATTCATCGCAACTGGCTGGCAGATACTTGTAACTTGTCTTTGTATGAAGATAAAACTTTTCCGTTGCCCGATAATTTCTTTGATGATTATGAAGGACGCCCTGCGGCAGCGGCACAGGAAATGAGCATCGTGAAGGATATGGATATGATTTATGACCTTAAGATGCTTCGCCCCGATAAACAAACCCGTTTGAAGGCTCTTTATGAAAATTATATCGGACGTATGGATGAGGGGCAGCGTGCGGCATGGGATAAGTTTTATGGTCCCATTATTGATGACTTTTATAAAAAGAATCCTCAGGGTAAAGAACTGGCCGATTGGAAGTTCCAGCGCTATATGCGTGACTATATGAAAACAGTGAAATCGTTGGATGATAATGTAGGCCGTGTACTGGATTATCTGAAAGAAAAGAATATGCTGGACAATACCTTGGTGGTTTATACTTCAGACCAAGGCTTCTATATGGGAGAACATGGTTGGTTTGACAAACGCTTTATGTACGAAGAATCCATGCATACTCCGCTTATAATGCGGTTGCCCAAAGGTTTCGACCGGAAAGGTGATATTACAGAATTAGTGCAAAACATAGATTATGCACCTACTTTTCTGGAATTGGCAGGTGCTCCTGTTCCTGAAGATATCCAAGGTGTTTCGTTGCTTCCACTGTTGAAAGGAGAAAAACCTGTTGATTGGCGCAAATCATTGTATTATCATTTTTATGAATATCCGGCAGAACATATGGTGAAACGTCACTATGGTGTACGTACAGAGCGTTATAAATTAATTCATTTCTATAATGATATTGATGTATGGGAATTGTATGATTTACAGGCAGACCCTACGGAAATGCACAATCTTTATGGTCAGAAAGAATATGAATCGGTTGTGACGGAGCTGAAGGCTGAATTGGCAAGATTGCAGGAGCAGTATAATGATCCGGTACGCTTTTCACCCGATAGAGACAAAGAATAAGAAAAATAGCATATATCATGAAATACGCTTGTTTGATTTTGCTATGGTCGTTATTTGCGACTATGGCCTTACCTGTTGACAACCTAATCCAATCTATATCTATTGTTCCCTGCCCGGAGAGTATTACTCCGGGTACAGGTTATTTTACTTTCTCCGGAAAAACAGACTTTACGGTAGAAAATGAGGAGCAGGCAGAGGTTGCACGCTGTTTCTCTGCTCTTTTTACCCAGGCGGCCGGATTTACTCCTTGTGTGAAGGTTGGAGAAAAGAAGGGAAAAATCAGTTTCCTTACCGATGACGCATTAAAGAGTGAGGCGTATCATCTGGAAATAACTCCCAGGCAGATAATAGTTAAAGCTTCAGATACAAAAGGTTTCTTTATGCCTTGCAGACTATTCGTCAGTTATTGCCTGCTTCCATTGAGGGCACAGCGGTGGCGGAAACTGCGGATTGGAGCGTGCCGGCTATGACAATCAAGGATGAACCTCGTTTCGGATATCGTGGATTGATGGTGGATGTAGCCCGCTTTTTTACTCCGAAAGAGAATCTGTTTCGTATTATCGATTGTATGGGAATGTTGAAAATTAATACCCTGCATCTGCATTTGGTGGATGATAATGGTTGGCGTATTGAAATAAAGAGATATCCTTTACTCACTGAAATCGGTTCACGGCGTGTAGATCGTCCTGGAAAATCTTTTCCGGAGCGTCGTAATCCCCGGCAGGGTGAACCGACTGTAGAAAAAGGATTTTACACACAGGAGGATATCCGTGAGATAGTGGCGTATGCCGCCCGACATCAGGTTGAAGTGATTCCTGAAATTGAAATGCCGGCTCATAGTAATGCTGCGTTGGCTTCTTATCCGTTGTTGGCTTGTCCTGTGGTCGATAAATTTATCGGTGTCCTTCCAGGATTGGGAGGAAATCATGCGGATGTGATCTTCTGTGCAGGAAACGATAGTGTGTTCACTTTCTTGCAAGGGGTGATTGACGAGGTGGTGGAGTTGTTTCCCTCCAGGTATATTCATTTGGGTGGGGATGAGGCTCGGAAAACGCATTGGAAGGAGTGTCCGCTTTGTCAGGAGCGTATGCGACAGGAAGGCTTGGAGGACGAAGAAGCGTTGCAAGGTTATTTTATGGCGAGAATGAGTAAATATGTACAAAGCAAAGGGAAAGAAGCCATGGGCTGGGATGAACTGACCAATACCCGGATTCCCGACGGAGCAATTATTTATGGTTGGAGAGGCTACGGTCAGGCTGCCGTCAAGGCAGCGGAGCAAGGGCATAGGTTTGTCATGACTCCTGCACGTATCATGTATTTGATTCGTTATCAGGGACCGCAATGGTTTGAACCTTTGACCTATTTTGGGAATAATACATTGAAGGATGTATATAGGTATGAACCGATACAGAAAGAATGGAGTCCGGAGGTACGTTCCTTGCTGATGGGAGTACAGGCTTCTATGTGGACTGAGTTTTGCAATAAACCGGAAGATGTGGAATATCAGCTGTTCCCTCGTCTGGCTGCTTTAGCCGAAGTGGCTTGGACACAGCCTTGGCATAAAAAATTGGAGAAGTTTTTTGGTAGCAATGGATAAATTCAACGAGCATCTGTCTGCTAAAGGGATTGTGTTTGCCTGTTCCATGTATAATATACAACATACGGTAACCCCTGTAAATGGAAAGCTACAGGTGAAACTGGAATGTGAACGTCCTGATGTGGAAATCCGTTACACAATGGATGGTAAGGAGCCGACAGACCGGTCTCTGCTATATAAGAGCCCGTTGGTGGTGACCGGTACACAAACTATAAAGTGTACGACTTATAGAGCAGGTCGGCAGATGGGAAAAACATTGACATTGCCTTTGGTTTGGAATAAGGCTACCGCCAAACCTGTTTTAGGAAATACACAGGCTGGGAAGATTTTAGTAAATGGTATACGTGGCAGCTTGCGCCAGTCGGATTTCGAATGGCATTCATGGGAAAGCAGTGATTCTGTCGCTTTTACTATAGATTTGCAAAAGAAGGAGTCGCTTCGTTCTGTATCAGTGGGATGCATAACGAATTATGGCATGGCTGCCCATAAACCGGCAGATATTGAAGTGTGGGTCTCAAATGATAATCGGGATTATCGTAAAGTATCCGGTAAACAGTTCACGGATGGAGAGATTTTCCGTGAAGGGACTTTCAAAGAGGATGTGGTACTTGATTTGAATAAGGAAATTGGCCGTTATGTGCGGATTATTGCTAAAGGAGCCGGAGAGTGTCCTGCAACTCATGTACGCCCCGGACAAGAGGCAAGGATTTATTTTGATGAGGTAATGATAGAATAAATAGATATATGAGAAATACATTATTATATTTTTTGGCTGCTCTGGTTATATTTCCAGTAATGGCGCAACAACAACCCGAATGGCAGAGCCAATATGCTGTCGGACTGAACAAACTGGCCCCTCATACTTATGTGTGGCCTTATCAAACCGTATCTGATATCCGTAACGGAGATTATGAATCTTCTCCTTATTACATGAGTCTGAACGGTAGTTGGAAATTCCATTGGGTAAAGAATCCCGATAACCGTCCGAAGGATTTTTATAAACCGGAGTTTTATACAGGAGGATGGGCGGATATTCAGGTTCCCGGCAATTGGGAACGTCAAGGATATGGAACAGCTATTTATGTAAACGAAACCTATGAGTTCGATGACAAACTGTTCCATTTTAAAAAGAATCCGCCTTTAGTTCCATATAAAGAGAATGAAGTCGGTTCCTACAGACGTACCTTTACAATTCCTGCCGATTGGGAAGACCGCCGTGTAGTTATCTGTTGTGAAGGAGTGATTTCTTTTTACTATATTTGGGTGAACGGACATCTGTTGGGCTATAATCAAGGTTCAAAGACACCGGCCGAATGGGATATCACTGATAAATTGAAGAAAGGTGAGAATACGGTGGCATTGGAGGTTTACCGTTGGAGCGCCGGATCGTATTTGGAGTGCCAGGATATGTGGCGGTTGAGTGGTATTGAACGTGATGTGTATCTTTACAGCACTCCTAAACAGTATATAGCCGATTATAAAGTAACCTCTTCTTTAGACAAACAACAATATAAAGAAGGTATTTTCGGTTTGGAAGCTACCATTGAAGGGCCTTCTACTTCCATGACTACCTTTGCTTACCGACTGGAAGATAAAACCGGTAAGGCGGTTCTGCAAGGTGAATATCCTATCAAATCGAAGGGATTGAGCCATTTCTTGAAGTTGGATGAACAAAGTTTGCCGGATGTGGAAGTCTGGAGTGCTGAGCATCCGAATCTTTATACACTGATCTTGGAATTGAAAGATGTAACAGGTAAAGTAACGGAACTTACCGGATGTGAAGTAGGTTTCCGCACTTCGGAAATTAAGGACGGACGTTTTTGCATCAATGGTGTGCCGGTTTTGGTAAAGGGAACGAACCGTCATGAACATTCCCAATTAGGACGGACTGTAAGCAAGGAACTGATGGAAAAAGATATCAAATTGATGAAACAGCATAATATCAATACGGTCCGCAATTCGCACTACCCTACCCATCCTTATTGGTATCAGCTTTGTGATCGTTATGGACTTTATATGATAGATGAAGCTAATATTGAATCACACGGCATGGGGTATGGACCTGCTTCATTGGCCAAAGATTCCACTTGGTTGCCTGCCCACATGGATCGTATCCAACGTATGTATGAGCGTTCCAAGAATCATCCGGCTATCGTCATCTGGTCATTGGGGAATGAAGCCGGAAACGGTATTAATTTCGAACGTACATATGACTGGATGAAGTCAGTGGAGAAAAGTCGTCCTGTACAATATGAACGGGCCGAACAGAATTATAATACCGATATCTATTGCCGTATGTATCGCAGCGTGGAAGAACTCATGGCCTATGCCCGCCAGACAGAACCTAAAGTCTATCGTCCTTTCATCATGACAGAGTATCTGCATACTATGGGTAATAGTGGCGGAGGATTAAAGGAATATATGCATGTATTCGAAACCGAACCGATTGTTCAGGGAGGTTGTATCTGGGATTGGGTGGATCAATCTTTCCGCGAGATAGATAAGGATGGTAAATGGTATTGGAGTTATGGTGGGGATTATGGTCCGAAGGATGTGCCCAGTTTTGGCAATTTCTGTTGTAACGGGTTGGTCAATGCAGTCCGCGAACCGCATCCGCACCTCATTGAAGTGAAGAAGGAGTATCAATATATCAAATCGGCACTGACCGATCCTAAGAAGCTGACAGTGGAAGTCAAGAACTGGTATGACTTTACCAATTTGAATGCCTATACGTTGCACTGGCAGGTCATGGGGGATGATGGGAAAGTGATAGCAGAAGGAACTCGAAAAGCAGACTGTGCCCCTCATGAGGCTGTAACATTCTCTTTGGGTGCTGTAAAGTTGCCTTCTACGATTCGTGAGGCTTATTTAAATCTGTCTTGGACGCCTGATAAGGCAACTCCCTTTATTGGAACTCATGACGAAGTGGCCTATGACCAGTTTGTACTGTCTGCCAACAAAGGGTACCGTGCGCCGGAAATCAAATTGGCTGATAAGGTGAAGATAGATATTGATCCTGCAACCGGCGCTTTACGCTCTTATATATATAAAGGTAAAGAGATGCTTTCATCTCCTGTAGTTCTCAGCCTTTATCGTCCTGTTACGGACAATGACAGCAGGGAAAAACAGGAGGAGCCAAAGTTTGGAGGAAAGAAGGTTTGGATAATATGATTCAAAAAGCTACTTTTGTCAAAGCATCTGAAACTGGTGGTAAAGCGGAAGTAGAGTTATGGAATGCTAAAGGCGTAAAGTTGGGAATGGCTACCTTTGTATATATCTTGCAGAGCAATGGTGCATTAAAAGTAAAGACAACTTTCTTGCCGGATACTTCTGCTGTTACTTCATTGGCTAGAGTGGGCCTGGCATTTGAAATGCCGTATGCCTATAACAAGGTTTCTTATTTGGGACG
>ENA-OQOA01000219-OQOA01000219.1-human-gut-metagenome-genome-assembly--contig:-NODE-219-length-29520-cov-5.006396_pt1 | contig 29520 bp, 24 predicted proteins | sample MGYA00242633_ERZ504888 | MGnify/ENA primary metagenome ERZ504888 (study PRJEB26092, sample SAMD00036372) | human gut metagenome | host: Homo sapiens | study: EMG produced TPA metagenomics assembly of...
CTGCGTTATGCGAGGATGGGCTCGATGGCAGCTGCCAGAGCATCCTTCTGAGCCTGAGCCTCGGCCAGGTCTTGCCCAGAGTGGTGAAGTAGGTCTTGATCTTCGGCTCAGTGCCGAGGGACGGACGACCACGGTAGCGCCGTTGTCCAGAGTGTAGATGAGGACGTTTGCGCGGGCAGGCCGGTCTCTTCGGGCTTCTTGTAGTCGGTGATCTTGACCACCTTGTGGCCGGCCAGCTCGGTGAGGGGCTCGTCACGCAGCTTCTGCATGATGGAAGCCATCTTCTCCATGCCGGTCAGGCCGGGGAACTCGAAGCTGTCCACCTTGTTCAGGTAGCGGCCATACTCCTTGTAGATCTCTTCCAGACGCTCCTTGATGGAGGAACCGATGCTGCGGTAGTAAGCGGCCATCTCGCAGATGAGCATGGAGCCGATGACAGCATCCTTGTCACGGACATAGGGGCCGGCCAGATAGCCGTAGCTCTCCTCGAAGCCGAAGATGAAGCGGTCCACTTCACCGGCAGCTTCCAGATTTGCGATCTGGTCGCCGATCCACTTGAAGCCGGTCAGCACGCTGCGCATCTCCACGCCGTAGTGGGCGGCGATGGCATCGGCCAGCGGGGTGGAGACGATGGACTTGACGGCGACGGGATTTTTCGGCATGGTCCCCTTCTCGATGCGGCCTGCGCAGATGTAATCCAGCAGCAGAGCGCCCATCTCGTTGCCGGAGACCAGCTCATAGCTTCCGTCCGGACACTTCATGGCGATACCCACGCGGTCGGCGTCGGGGTCGGTGGCCAGCATCAGGTCGGCGCCGGTCTTGGTGGCGAGGTCGAGGCCCAGCTTCAGAGCCTCGAAGATCTCAGGGTTGGGGTAGGAGCAGGTGGTGAAGTAGCCGTTGGGGTACTCCTGCTCCGGCACGACGGTGATGTCGGTGACGCCCATGTCGTTCAGGACGTGGGTGACCGGCACCAGACCGGAGCCGTTCAGCGGGCTGTAGACCAGCTTCAGGCCGGCGGTCTTGCACAGGCCCGGGCGCACCTGACGTGCCTCGATGGCGGCGTAGAGGGCGTTCTTGCAGTCGTCGCCCACAAAGCGGATGAGGCCCTGCTCGACGCCTTCGGCAAAGGAGATGTACTTTGCGCCGGTCAGGACATCGGTCTTCTGGATCTCGTCGTAGACGATGGCGGCGGCGTCATCGGTCATCTGGCAGCCGTCGGGGCCGTAGGCCTTGTAGCCGTTGTACTTGGCGGGGTTATGAGAAGCGGTGACCATGATGCCCGCATTGCACTCATAGTAACGGGTGGCAAAGCTCAGAGCCGGGACAGGCATCAGAGCATCATAAATGCGCACCTTGATGCCGTTTGCGGCCAGAACGCCGGCGGCAGTCTTGGCAAAGAGGTCGCTCTTCAGGCGGCTGTCGTAGCTGATGGCCACGGTCTGATTGCCGCCCTGGGTCTTGACCCAGTTTGCCAGGCCCTGGGTGGCCTGACGCACGACGTAGATGTTCATGCGGTTGGTGCCAGCGCCCAGCACGCCGCGCAGGCCGGCGGTGCCGAACTTCAGTGCAACGGCAAAGCGGTCCTTGATCTCGTCGTCGTTTCCCTCGACCTTGGCCAGCTCCGGCTTCAGATCTGCGTCCTCCAGATCCGCTGCCAACCAGCGCTTATACTCATCCTGATACATATTGCACACCTTACCTTTATAATTTTTGACCATAATGGACAAATTCATCCAAGTCTACTTATAATATAAGCTTTTATACGCTTTGTGTCAATTCAGGATTATGTACCAAGTTTGCCCCCTCAAAACCAGCAAATGCCACAAATCGTGCAGGCTTTCCGCTCTCCTGCTGCCCATTTGCAGCCGTGCAGGGCCAGTACACCTGCCCTGCGTCGTCCAGTACATCCAGCCAGTGGCCCAGCCCTACTCCATTTTCGCACAGATACCGCATCAGGGACATCAGCCGCCCGAAGTCGCCCACCGGGCAGATGACCCGCTCCGTGACACACTCTTCTCCCTGCTGCCGCCGCACTGCCAATACAACTCCCTCTTCCTCTACGCTTGCGCTGTAGTACAGCGTGTGTGCAAGCTGAAAGCCTTCGATCCTGGAATAGGGCCTGGTGTAACAGCAGTACTCTTTCGCAACCATAAGATTCTTCCTCCAATCGCAGATCGCCCGCGTTTCGTTGACATCTCACATGCCCTTTAATATAATAGATTCAAACAGAAAATTGTGTCGAACTTGGGCATCTGCGCCCTGTCTTTCCCATTTCTTAGTCAGTTCTTAGCCGACCATTTCATGTCTTTTGTCTGTTATCTCGGAAGAAATTTCGAAACACCGCAAAAAATCCGTCATCCCCTTTTATGGATGGTCTCTGCCGCCCCATCGGGCAGAAAGGAGCGCCCATGTACGCAGTCCTCAAGAGCTTCGGCCTCAAGGGCCTCAATGGCTTCCCTGTGGAAGTCGAGGCCGACATCTCGGGCGGGATGCCCGCCCTCTCCATCGTCGGCCTGCCGGACTCCGCCGTCCGGGAGAGCGGCGACCGCGTCCACGCAGCCCTGAAAAATCTGGGCTTCAAGTGGCCTGACCGCCGCATCACCATCAACCTCGCTCCCGCCGACGTCCGCAAGACCGGCCCGGTGTATGACCTGCCCCTGCTGCTGGCGGTGCTGGCCGCTTCCGGGCAGCTGGAGCCGCCGCCGAAGGACACGGCCTTTCTGGGGGAGCTGGCGCTGGACGGCAGTCTCCGCCCGGTGTCCGGCGTCCTGCCCATGGCGCTGGAGGCTGCCGCCGGCGGTGTGCGGGCGCTCTATGTCCCCGCCGAGAATGCTGCCGAAGCCGCTGAGGCCTGCGGCAGCGTGATGCAGGTCTACCCTGCCGCAACGGCCCGTCAGGTCGTGGACGCACTGCGGGGCATCCAGCCCATCCTGCCTACGATGCCTGTCCCCTTCGACCCTGCCGATGCGTGGAGTCAGGTTCCCGATTTCGCTGACGTCTGCGGCCAGCCGCTGGCCCGCCGGGCGATGGTCATCGCGGCTGCGGGCGGACACAACGTCCTGCTCGTCGGTGCGCCCGGCACCGGCAAATCCATGCTGGCCCGCCGCCTGCCCGGCATCCTGCCTCCCCTGACCCGGGAAGAAGCTGTGGAGACGACGAAAATTTACTCCATCGCCGGGCAGATGCCCGCAGGCCGGGGCCTCGTGACAGCACGGCCTTTCCGCAGCCCCCACCACTCGGCCAGTTCGGCTGCGCTGGCGGGCGGCGGGGCGCTGTTCCGCCCCGGCGAGTGCAGTCTGGCCAACTGCGGCGTCCTCTTCCTCGACGAGCTGCCCGAGTTCTCCCGCGAGAGCCTCGAAGTGCTGCGCCAGCCCCTCGAGGACGGCTGCATCACGGTCAGCCGAGCCGCCGGAAGCGCCACTTATCCCAGCCGCTTCCAGCTCGTCGCCGCCATGAACCCCTGCAAATGCGGCTACTACGGCCACCCTACCCGAGCCTGCACCTGTTCGCCCAGCGCGGTGCGGCAGTACCGCAGCCGGGTGTCCGGCCCGCTGCTGGACCGCATCGACCTCTGCGTCGAGATGGACCCGGTGGCCTTCGATGAACTGCATGGCGCTGCCCCTTCCGAGAGCAGCGCCGAGCTGCGGAAACAGGTCCTTGCTGCCCGGGCCATCCAGGCCCAGCGGTACGCTGCTCCCGGCTACGAGGATGTGCGCTGCAACGCCCAGCTCACCGCCGGGCAGGTGCGGCGCATCTGCCGGATGACCCCCGCTGCTGAACAGCTCCTGCGTGCCTCCTACGAGACGCTGGGCCTTTCGGCCCGCGCCCACGACCGCATCCTCCGGGTGGCCCGCACCATTGCCGACCTCTCCGGCAAGCGCCTCCTCGACGAGGATTCGCTGCTCGAGGCTCTGCAATACCGTGCGCAGGAAAAAGTCGATCTGACGTTCTGATATAAAAAAGATCCCCCGGCTGGACCGGGGGATCTTTTGCGTTATAAAACTTTTAGAATCTTCTCCACGCATCGGGCAGGAAGAGCACCAGCATCGGGAAGATTTCCAGACGACCGGCCAGCATATCGAAGATGAGCACCAGCTTTGCAAAGTTGGAGTAGGCCCCGAAGTTCATCATAGGACCCACCTGATTGAGGCCGGGGCCGATGTTGTTCAGGGTGGCGGCGATGGAGGTGAAGTTCGTCACCATGTCAAAGCCGTCCAGACTGACGAGCATGAAACTCGCTGCAAAGATGAAGATGTAGGCCGCCAGAAAGACGTTGGTGGTGCGGATGGTCTCATGATTGACCAGCTTGCCGTCCATCCGGACGGGGGCCACCACCTGCGGGTGGAGAGCCTGCTTCAGCTCCTTGCCCAGCGTCTTGCCCATCAGGAGGAAGCGGCTCACCTTGATGCCGCCGCCGGTGCTGCCCGCACAGGCACCCACGAACATCAGCAGCACCAGCACCTCTTTTGCCAGCGTGGGCCAGAGGTCGAAATCACAGCTGGAAAAGCCGGTGGTGGTAATGATGGAGCCGACCTGGAAGGCCGCATGGCGCAGCGCCTCGCCGAAGGTGCCGTAGAGGCTGCGGATGTTCACCGTGATGACGGCCACCGCCGCCAGAATGATGGCAAAATAGGCGCGGACTTCCTCGCTGGACGCTGCGCGGCGGAACCGGCGCAGCAGCAGCAGAAAATACGCGTTGAAGTTGACGCCGAAGAGGATCATAAAGATGGTCACGACCCACTGGATGTAGGGCGAGAAGCTGGCAAAGCTGTCGTTCTTGAAGCCGAAGCCGCCAGTACCCGCCGTGCCAAAGGCCGTGAGCAGAGAGTCGAACACATTCATTCCGCCCGCCAGCAGGAAGCAGAGCTCCACCACCGTGAGCGCGAAATAGATGCCGTACAGGATCTTGGCCGTAGACTGCACCTTCGGCACCAGCTTGTCCACCTGCGGGCCGGGGCTTTCCGCCTTCATCAGGTTGACGTGGGAGCCGCCGGTCAGGGGCAGCAGGGAGAGCAGGAACACCAGAACGCCCATGCCGCCGATCCAATGGGTGAAGCTGCGCCAGAACAGGATGCCGTTGGGCAGGCCCTCCACACCGGGCAGGATGCTGGCACCGGTGGTGGTGAAGCCCGAAACGGTCTCAAACATGGCGTCCACGGGATTCGGGATGCAGCCGGTGAGGACGAACGGCACTGCACCCATGATACTGATGGTGATCCAGCTCAGGGCGGTGGCCGCAAAGCCCTCCCGCATATAGAACACCTTGCTGCGGGGCTTGATGGCCTGCAGGGCAAAGCCCAGCGCCCCACTGATGGCCGCCGTCAACAGGAACACGCCCATGACGGCCCACTCGGCGTAGAGGAGGCTCGTCACCGCCGGGAGCAGCAGCAGCGCGCCCTCTATCATCAGGATGTAGCCCAGCAGACGAAAGACGATCGCATAATTCATACGTCCTGTCCCCCGTTACTCTTCCACGATGTCCCGCAGGTCATGCAGGCCGTGTTCCAGCGTAACGACGATGACGTTGTCGCCCACCTGGATCTGGTCGCCGCCGCGGGGGATGAGGATGTTGTCGCCGCGGGTGATGCAGCAGAGCAGCAGATTCTTTTTCAGATGCAGCTGGCTCAGCGGCACGCCGGTGGCCCGGCTCTCCTCATGGACCGTGAATTCCAGCGCTTCCACGCGGTCGTCGAGGATGCGGTAAAGGGTCTTGATGTTGTTGCCGGCCTCGTTCTGCAGGGCGCGGACGTACTGCACGATATAGTCGCAGGTCATGTACTTGGGGTAGACGATGCTGCCCAGATCGAGCCCGGCCAGAATATCGTCGAACTCGAGGCGGTTGATCTTCGTGACCAGCTTGCCCTTGGAGTGCTTTTTTGCAAACAGGGTCAGCAGCACGTTTTCTTCGTCGATGTTGGTCAGAGCCACGAAGGCTTCGGTGGATTCCAGACCTTCCGAGAGCAGGAAGTCGCGGTTGGAGCCGTCCTCGTTCAGGATCTGTGCCTCAGGCAGGGACTCGGCCAGAACATTGCAGCGGGCCGGGTCCCGCTCGACGATGCGGACGCGGACGTGATTTTCCAGCAGCTCCTGGCTCAGGTAATAGGCGATGGCGCCGCCGCCCACGATGAGGGCGTTGCGCACCGGCCGCACCGGCATATTGATACGCTGGAAGAACTCGTGGGCCTTCTCCTGCGTGGCGAGGAAGGTGACCTGGTCGCCGTTCTGCAGCACAAAGTTACCGTTGGGGATGATGACCCCGCCGTCACGCTCCACCGCACAGACCAGAATGTCGCTCTTGAGGCGGGTGGGGATCTCATGGATGGCCACGCCGTCCAGCCCCTGCCGCTCGGTCAGCGCAAACTTGATGAGCCGCACGCGTCCGCCCGCGAAGGTGTCGATCTTGCTTGCGCCCGGGAACCGCAGCAGGTGGGAGATTTCCTTGGCCGCTGCCATTTCGGGGTTGATGATGGCCGAGATGCCGATCTGCTTCTTGATAAAGTCCAGCTCATGGCTGTAAGACGGGTTGCGCACGCGGGCGATGGCGTGGCAGTGGCCCGCCTTTTTGGCGAACATGCAGCACAGCAGGTTCAGCTCGTCCGAGCCGGTGACTGCAATGAACACGTCCGCTTCCTCCACGCCCGCCTCGGACAGGGTGGTGATGGACGAGCCGTTGCCGAGAATGCTCATCACATCGTAGGACTCCCCGATATGCTCCACACGGGCCTTGTTCGTGTCGATAACCGTCACGTTGTGACCCTCTTCACTGAGCTGCCGCGCCAGCGCTGTGCCGACTTTGCCGCCGCCCACCAAAACGATCTTCATAGAATAACCCTTTCTCTTCTCCTGCGCCGTCTGGGCGCTATTGAATAGATTATACCACATCTCGGGCAAAACATCTACAAAATCAGCCCTTCTGTCGGCTTTATCCACTGCAAAGCGCTATTTCGGCGGAAAAACGGCCCCGGAACACACAGATCCCGGGGCCGTTCTCAGCGATTCAGGTATTTCAGTACCGCTCCACGCCGTCCTTGGTGACGAGGGCATAGACCAGCGGGGCTTCATCGGGCTTTTCAGAGCCGTAGACGAGGCCGCTGCGGTACTCGGCGGCGGCAGCGTCGAACTTATCCGCCGCGCCGTAGAAGGTGGCAAGGCTCTCGCCCTTGTGGACGTAGTCGCCGCGCTTCTTGTGGAGGGTGATGCCGGCGGCGAAGTCCAGCGGGTCGCCCTTCTTCTGACGGCCTGCGCCCAGCAGAACGCTGGCAGAGCCGATCTTCTCGGCGTCGTTGGCGACGATGTAGCCGTCCTCTTCGGCCAGCAGCTCATAGCTGGCGGCGGGCTTCTCGAAGAGGCTGTAGTCGTCCAGAACGCGGGTGTCGCCGCCCTGGGCCGCGAACATCTCCTTGCACTTTGCATAGGCAGAGCCGTCTGCGATAACTGCTTCGGCCATGGCGCGGCACTCGGCGGGGGTCCCCTTATCGGCCAGCACCAGCATATTCGCAGCCAGCTGCAGGCAGACCTCGGTCAGGTCGGCGGGGCCGTGGCCCTTGAGCACGTCCATGCTCTCCATGACCTCGAGGCTGTTGCCGATGTTGTGGCCCAGCGGGGTGTCCATGTCGGTGATCATAGCAGCGACGCGGCGGCCATGATGGGTGCCGATGGAGACCATCAGCTTTGCCAGCTCGATGCTCTGGTCCACGGTCTTCATGAACGCACCGGTGCCGGTGGTGACGTCCAGCAGGATGGCGTCCGAGCCAGAGGCCAGCTTCTTGGACATGATGCTGGACGCGATGAGGGGGATGCAGCTGACGGTCGCGGTGACGTCGCGGAGGGCGTACATCTTCTTATCTGCCACGGCGATGCCCTCGCTCTGGCCGATGACCGACAGGCCGATCTTATTCACCTGTGCAAAGAACTCCTCCTGCGAGAGGGCAGTCTTTGTGCCGGGGACGCTCTCCATCTTGTCGATGGTGCCGCCGGTGTGGCCGAGGCCGCGGCCGCTCATCTTGGCGATTTTGACGCCGCAGGCCGCGACGATGGGCGCGATGACCAGCGTGGTCTTGTCGCCCACGCCGCCGGTGGAGTGCTTGTCCACCTTGATGCCCGGGATGGGCGAAAGGTCCACCATGACGCCGCTGTGGGCCATGACATCGGTCAGCTCGGCAGTCTCCTCGTCGGTCATGCCGCGCAGATAAACTGCCATCATCCAGGCCGCCATCTGGTAATCGGCCACCTCGCCGCTGACGAAGCCGTTGACGATGGCTTCCAGCTCCTCGCGGCTGTGGGTGCCGCCGTCCCGCTTCTTGGCGATCAAATCGTAAATGCGCATAAGGTCACGCTCCTAAATAATATTCTCCGCCGACGGCCCGGGCCGCGCTGCCCCGCCTCCGGCAATAGTATGACATTGTAATTCAAGTATAGCAAATTTTCCCGCAAAAGCAAGCGCCGTTTTGTGGAATCTGTTGAAAAAGAAGCAAAAAGGGCGCAGCCGCCCGGAAAAGCAGCTGCGCCCGGAAAATGCGCTCGAATCAGCGGGAACCCTTGTCGTAGGGGATGCCCTCGGCCTTGGGGGCCATGCTGTTCTTGGAGGTGAAGGCCAGAATGACCATGGATGCCACGAAGGGCATCATGTTGTAGATGTTGCTGGACCAGTGGAGCTGTGCGAGGAAGGTGGAGTCGGCGATGTTGGCCAGACTCTTGAACACGGCAAAGAACATGGCTGCGCCGCAGATGTTGAAGGGCTTCCACTGACCGAAGATCATAACGGCCATGGCAAGGAAGCCTGCACCGGCCACGCCGACCTCGAAGTTCCAGGTCTGGACGGGAGGCACGATATAGGCCAGACCGCCGATGGCACCCAGAGCACCCGAGATGATGACACCGGCATAGCGCATCTTGTAGACGTTGATGCCCACAGAGTCCGCAGCCTGAGGATGCTCGCCGCAGGCGCGCAGACGCAGGCCGAAGCGGGTCTTGTACAGCACGATGTAGCTGATGATGAGCAGTGCGATGCCCAGCGGGACAAAGATGCTCAGCTCCAGGCCGCCGATGCTGAACAGGAAAGGCTTGTTGGAGTAGTTCAGCTTGGCGCTGCCGCTGTCGCTGAAGTTCTTGGAGATGACCACAGCCACCGCCGTCGCCAGCAGGTTCAGGGCCGTGCCGCCGATGGTCTGGTCGGCTTTCAGGTTGATGGACGCGAAGGCCAGCAGCAGGCTGTAGACCATGCCGGCGATAGCCGCCACCAGCACAGCGATGAGCACGGTGGCGAAAGCCGGCATACTCGCGGGCAGCATGGTGAGGGTGAGGACACCCGCCACACCGCCGATGACCATGATGCCTTCCAGTGCGATGTTGATGATGCCGGAGTGCTCACTGAACATACCGCCCAGAGCGACCAGCATCAGCACGATGCCATACAGCAGCGTATACTTGATGAGAAGCAGCATATCACTTGCCCTCCTTCTTGGTTTCGGTCTTAGCAGGGGCAGGCTCTGCATTCACGTTGGTCTTGTCCGCATTCTTGAACAGCATGGAGTGGATCTTGCCACGGAACAGCATGGAGAATGCGCACAGGTAGATGATGATACCGCTGATCAGGTCGGAGATCTCGGTGGGGTAATACTTGGTGGACAGGAAAGAGCCGCCGACCGAGATGTGGGAGATGAAGATCGCGGAGAAGATGGTGCCGATGGGGTTGGAGCTTGCCAGCAGGGCCACAGAGATGCCGTTGAAGCCCATGGCCGGCAGGCTGGTGGAGTTCAGCGGGTTCCACTGAGAGACATTGGACAGGTAGTAGAGGCCGGCGCCGAAGCCTGCCAGAGCGCCTGCAATGGCCATGGAGAGGATGATGTTCTTCTTCTCGTTGATGCCGGCGTAGCGGGCGGCGCTCTTGTTCAGGCCGACGGCCTTCAGCTCATAGCCAAAGGTGGTCTTGTTCAGGATGACCCAGATCAGAATGGCGACTGCCGCAGCGAGGAAGATCGCGATGGTGGTGCTGTTGGTCTGGAACATCTTGTTCAGGCCGAAGTCCGGGATGAGGGACTGGGACAGTTCGGCGCTCTTTCCGAGGTTCAGGGTACGGGTGTTGCGTACGTCGTACATGGGGCCGGTGCCGTTCTGGTAGATAAGCTCATTGACCAGATACAAACCGATCCAGTTGAACATGATGGAGGTGATGACCTCGTTGATGTTGAAGTAAGCCTTGAAGAAGCCGGGGATAGCGCCCCAGATGCCGCCGAGGATGGTGGCGACGATCAGGCAGATATACCAGGGCATCTTGAGCATGATGGCACAGTAGAGTGCGCCGTAAGCGCCCAGCGTGTACTGACCGGCAGCACCGATGTTGAACAGGCCGGTCTTGAAAGCGAAGGCCACGGACAGACCGGTCATGATGAGGGGTGCTGCGTTGGCCAGCTCCTTGCCTACGCCGTAGGGGGCGTCATGGAAGCCGCCCTTAATGATGCGGACAAAGCCGTCGCCCCATGCGTGGGCCGGGTTGATGGCCAGCAGCACGAGGAAGCCCCACAGCCATGCCGATGACGATGCACAGCAGCGCGGCCAGCACACTGGTGATGGAGCTGTTGAGGTTGCTGTGGGAAAGTTTTTTCTTGTTCATTTATTTGCTCTCCTTTCCCTGCTTGCGTGCGCCGGCCATGTAGAGGCCCAGCTCCTGCACAGTGGTGGTCTTGGGGTCGAACTCGCCCACGATCTCGCCCTCGTACATGACGAGGATGCGGTCGGACAGGTTCATGACCTCATCCAGCTCGAGGCTGACCAGCAGGACAGCTTTGCCCTTGTCGCGCTCGGCGACGATCTGGCGGTGGATGTATTCGATCGCGCCGACATCCAGGCCGCGGGTGGGCTGAACAGCCACCAGCAGCTTGGGGTCTTTGTCGATCTCGCGGGCGATGATGGCCTTCTGCTGGTTGCCGCCGGACATGCTGCGCACGATGGTGGAGCTGCCCTGACCGCTGCGGACGTCGTACTGAGCGATGAGCTTATCGGAGTACTCGCGGACTTTATCGGACTGGATGAAGCCGCCCTTCTGGAACTCGGGCTGCCAGTAGCGCTGGAGCACCATGTTGTTCTCGAGGCTGTAATCCAGCACCAGACCGTGCTTGTGGCGGTCTTCGGGGATGTGGCTCATGCCGTCCTTCGAGCGCTGGCGGATGCTCTCGCGGGTGATGTCCTTGCCGTCCAGCGTGATCTTGCCGCCCGACAGTTTTTCAAGGCCGGTGAGGCCATAGACGAGCTCGGTCTGGCCGTTGCCCTCGATGCCCGCCAGACAGACGATCTCGCCTGCGTGGACCTGGAAGGTGACGTCCTTGACGGAGTCCTTCTTGCGCTGGTCGTTGTGGATAGTGACGCCCTCCACGTCCAGCACGACATCGCCCGGGTGAGCGGGCTTTTTATCAACCTGAAGCTGGACGTCACGACCGACCATCATGCGGGAAAGCTCTTCCTTGGTGGTGTCCTTGATGTCCACGGTACCCATATACTTGCCCTTGCGCAGGACGGTGCAGCGGTCGGCGACCGCCATGATCTCGTTGAGCTTGTGGGTAATAAAGAGGATGGACTTGCCCTCCTTCTTGAATCCGCGCATGATCTCCATCAGCTCGTCGATCTCCTGCGGGGTCAGCACAGCGGTGGGCTCGTCGAAGATGAGGATCTCATTGTCGCGGTAGAGCATCTTCAAAATCTCCACGCGCTGCTGCATACCGACCGAAATATCACTGATGAGCGCATCGGGGTCAACACGCAGGCCGTACTTCTCGCTCAGGGCCATGACCTTCTTGCGGGCCTCGGCCTTCTGCAAAAAGCCCAGCTTGTTGGGCTCCACGCCCAGAATGATGTTGTCCAGCACGCTGAAGCACTCCACCAGCTTGAAGTGCTGGTGGACCATACCGATGCCCAGTGCATTTGCATCGTTGGGGTTGCGGATGGCGACCTCCTTGCCGTTTTTTGAGGATCTTACCCTCCTCCGGCTGATACAGACCGAACAGCACGCTCATCAGGGTGCTTTTGCCTGCGCCGTTCTCGCCCAGCAGGGCATGGACCTCACCTTTGCGCAGCTGCAGGGTAATGTCGTCGTTTGCCTTGATGCCCGGGAACTCCTTGGTGATATGGAGCATCTCGATCACAAAATCCTCTGCCAATCTGCTCACTCTCCTTTCGTGTCCAAACGACACTTATACTATTGTAATGCCCATTATACCGTATTTTTGCTGTTTTGCACACTTCTTTTTGAAAATTTAGTGTTTTGCCATATCATAAGTATTACTTTTGTGCATTTTGACAGGCATTCCTTCCTCGTCTTGAAAAAAGCATAAAGGCGGGACGCCCTTTGCAAAGCGTCCCGCCCGGGAAGTTTCTGATTACTGGATGTAGTTGACAGTGGTGAACTCGCTGACGGTGGGCTTGGTGCTGTCGTCAGAGCTGTTGTCCACAGCGATCTCGCCGCTCTTGATCTTCTCCTTCAGAGCCTCGTACTCGTCGGTGGTGAAGGTCTCGAAGTTCCAGCTGTCAGCATCGGTGGGCAGGCCGACGTAGTCGCCGTCCTCCAGACCGAAGTTGCCGTTGGAAGCAGCGATTTCGCTCCAATCGCCTGCCTCGATGTCGGACAGAGCGGTGTTGACAGCCTCGGTCAGGCCCTTCATTGCAGAGGTGATGAAGGGGTTGTAAGCGAAGGAGCCGTCTGCCACGCCGTTGACACCGATGTAGTTCTGGTCAACGTCAACGCCGACGACATAGCCGTTGCTCTTCAGAGCAGCCTCAACAGCGGAGGTGTAGATGCCGCCGCCGCAGGCGAAGACGACCTGGGTGCCGTTGGAGTACCAGCCCTCCATACGGGAGGTGATGTTTGCATCGCCGTAGAACTGGCCGCCGTAGAAGTAGTTAATGTCGATGTTGGTGCCCAGCTCCTGAGCAGCAGCGTCAGCGCCCTGCACGTAGCCATAGCCGTAACGGATGACAGCGGGGACAGCCATGCCGCCGAGGAAGCCCAGCTTGGTCTTGCCGTCCTTAACGACAGCGTAGCCAGCCAGATAACCTGCCTGCTCCTCCTTGAAGGTGATGCAGTAGCAGTTTGCGGGGATGGCGTCGGTACCGATGTCGCCCTGGGTGACATCGATAGCGATGAATTTGACATCGGGGTACTGGTCAGCAGCCCATGCCAGAGAAGCGCCGTACAGGTAGCCGACGCAGACGATGACATCAGCGCCGTCGTTGACAGCCTGACGGATCATGGTCTCGCGGTCCTCATCGGAAGCGTCAGCCTCGGGGATGTAGTACTGGCAGTCATCGCCCATGTAGCCGGAAACAGCGGTCCAGCAGGCCTGGTTGAAGCTCTCATCGTCGATGGTGCCGGTGTCGCAGGTCAGAGCGACCTTCACGATCTTCTCGCCGCCCTCAGCGGTGGAAGCGGCTGCGCTGGTGGAGGCAGCTGCAGAGGAAGCAGTGGAAGAGGAAGAACCGCCGCAGGCAGTCAGAGCAGCGGCAGCAGCAGCGGCGCCAGCCACTGCCAGGAAGTTACGACGAGAAATCATCATAATGAAAACTCTCCTTTTATTTTAATATAATCGCGTTTTGTTGACGAAATGTGCGCACTTGCACATTTACTGGCTCAAGTATAGCGGGAAGAAGTGACAGATGCAAGCCTTTTCCGATTACAAAACATTTACAATTATTTTATCAAAATTGTATAAAAATCACACTTATCCCGGAAGATCCGCTCCGCCCGGCCTTTTTCGCGCAGCTGCGTTCAGTCTTCCACAGCCTTGTTGCCTGCCACATTGGAGGGACCGAAGCCGAAGGGCAGCAGCTCGTCCATGCTGCGCTCGATGAAATCGTCCGGGCTTTTTGCCATGATGACATTCAGCTCCGGGCCGCCGAACTCGAACAGCGCCTGACGGCAGACGCCGCAGGGCGAGGTGACCTGCTTGTTGACTTCGCCCCGGCGCGCACCCACCACGGCGATGTCGGTGAACCTGGTCACGCCCTCGGCCACAGCCTTGAACAGGGCCGTCCGCTCGGCGCAGCTGGTGGGGGTAAAGGCGGCATTCTCCACATTGCAGCCGGTGAAGATGCGGCCATCCTCGGCGCGCAGGGCAGCACCCACCATAAAGTCGCTGTAAGGCGCGTAAGCCCTCTCCCTGGCCGCAAGGGCCATCCGGATGAGCTCCTGCTTTTCTTCCAGAGTCAGTTTTGTCATGGTCAGTTCTCCTTTTTGCAATTTGTAGATATAGCGTTCCTCGTCCTGTGGGACGAAGCCAATGGATTCAAACATTTTCTGCGACTGGATATTGAAGGAATAGATGTGCGCGAAGCACTCTGCCAAGCCCCTTTCCCGAGCCAGCTCCAGCATTTTTCGATGACCTTCCGCCCGATGTGTTTATTCTGGTACTCCTTGCAGATGACGATGGCCAGCTCGCCGGTCGTCCGCAGGCTGACGTCACCACAAAGCACACCCCGATACTCGATATAAAACAGTTCCCCGTGTGTGTCCAGATAATGATACATCCGCTTCAGCAGTGGCAAATCATAAACGAAGTCCCTGTTATCTACCTGTTTGCAGAGCTGTGCATCCTGATACCACGCAAGTGCTGTATCGTAGGCCGGATAATACGGAACAAGCCGGATGTTCCCCTCCACAGAAATCGGACTGCGCACCATGTTCACCGTTTCTCTGTTCATCGGCCTCATTCCCTTCTGTGTCGTACATTCTTCTGTGTCGTGTATTTAAGTATAAATCATTCTTTTCAGAAGTGCAAGCGGCGATAATTACGCAGCATTATGCAATGATAGCTCTTGCATTTGTCATTACAAATGAATATAATAGAATTACAAAGGAGGCGCATCAGAATGGCAAATGCAGTCAACGTGAATTTTCGGATGGACCCCGACCTCAAGCGTAGCATGGAGGAGGTCTGCGCCGAGATGGGGCTTTCGATGACGACAGCCTTCACGATTTTTGCAAAGAAAGTGTCGCGCGAGCATCGGATCCCCTTTGAAGTCTCCGCCGATCCCTTCTATTCCGAAAGCAACATCAACCATCTCCGTCAAATCGTCCATGATATTGACACCGGCAAAGCCAAGCTCACCGAACATGAACTGCTCGAGGTGGACTGATGAGGCTGTGACATTACACGGATACCTGAGAAGCAAAAAGACTGCTGTCGGCCGACAGCAGTCTTTTGTATTATGGTTAAAATCAATACTCCGCGCCCAGTGCGACCTTCATCATATCGGTGAAGCTCTTCTGGCGCTGCTCTGCGGTGGTGATCTCCGGGGAGACGAAGCTGTCGGAGATGGTCAGCAGGCAGGCGGCGTTCTTGCCCAGAGCCTCGGCGTTGGCGAACAGCGCAAAGCTCTCCATCTCCACGCAGAGGCAGCCGCGCTCGTCGCGCAGCAGCTCCCAGTAGGTGGGCTTTGCGTCGGAAGGCTGACGGTGAAAACGTCGGAGGAGTGGATGTTGCCCTCGATGAGCTTGATACCCTGCTTCTTGGCAGAGGCGCGCAGCTTGTCATTCAGCTCCTCACTGGGGAAGGTGATGTCGTGGTCGTTGCCGCTCTGGACGCGGGCATAGTTGGACTCACTGACAGCACCGGTGGCCAGCACAGTGTCGAACAGCTTGGCGTCGGCAGTATAGCTGCCGGCGGAGCCGATGCGGATGATGTTGTCCACGTCGTAGAACTTGAACAGCTCATAGGAATAGATGCCGATGGAGGGCATACCCATGCCGCTGCCCATCACGCTGATGGGACGGCCCTCGTAGGTTCCGGTAAAGCCCAGCATCCCGCGGACGCCCGTCACCTGACGGACATCCTTCAGGAAAGTGTCAGCAATGAACTTTGCGCGCAGGGGGTCGCCCGGCATCAGGACAGTCTTTGCGAAATCGCCCTTTTCGGCGCTGATGTGAGGAGTAGCCATAACAATTATCTCCTTTTTATGAATTTTATCCAGGCAGCGGAGCCCGCCGCCTTGCGTTACCCAAAAGCTTTTTTCATTCCGCTGAATGTCAGCCGACATGCCAAAGCCTCCCCTTTTTAGGGGAGGTGGCGCGCCGCAGGCGTGACGGAGAGGTTTATTTCTTCCCCGGGAATACGTTCTGCGGGGGAATGTACGAACCATTGAGACGTATCTCAAAGTGGCAGTGGTTGCCGGTGGAACGGCCCGTGCTGCCCAGATAGCCGATGAGCTGGCCCTGCTTGACGGTCTGGCCCGCGCTGACGGTCAGGGACAGGCAGTGTGCATACACAGAGCTGTATCCGCCGCCGTGGCTGATGATGACCGAGTAGCCATAGCCCGTACCTGCACCGGCCTTGTTGTAACCCGCCTTGGTGACGGTACCGCCTGCGGAGGCGTAGATAGGCGTACCGGCCGGGGCGCAGATGTCCACGCCCTTGTGGCGTCCGCCGTACCAGCGCGAGCAGTAGCGGTAGTTCGGCACAGGCCAGATGAACTGGCCGCTGCCGGTGATGTACTTGGTGCTGGAAGTCACCTTCTTGGTGCCTTTGACCACCTTCTTGTTCACCGGCTCCTTGATGACCTCGGTGGAAAGCACGCTCTGGTCCACAAGGATATTGTTGGTGTCGTAGACGTTCTGGAGGGTCACACGGCGCAGACCGTTCTCGCCCTCCTGGAGCACCTTGGTGGTCCCCTTCGTATATTCGTTGGATCTTGTCGTCTCCGTGGAGAATGCGATCTCTTCCTCACGGGTCTCGATGCGGGTGATGCGCACCTCAAGGCCAGCCTCTTCTTTGGTGATGACGAGGTGGTCGCCCTCAAGGATGCTGGACGTCTCGCTCAGCGGCTCACCCTTGAACGCCGGGTTGAGGGCGCACAGCTCACGGAAGGTCAGGTCATTGTTATGTGCGATGGACCAGAGGGTATCGCCCGCCTTGACGGTGTAGACCTTCTGGGCCTGCTTCACGCCCACCAGCTCCTGCCGGACAGTCTCAAAATCCTGCAAGCCTTCCTTGAAGTAGAGGCCGTCTTCCAGCGTGACCTGCTTGTTGAAGCCCACGCTCACATCGGGGTCGTCCCCTTCTTCCTCGTAGGGGTCGAGCATGGCGGCGAGGTAATCCCGCAGCGCGCTGCCGTCGCTGCACACCGCCGTCAACTCGCCGTCCAGATAAAGAGCCGTGCCTTCGCTGATCTGGTCGCCGGCGCTCTGGATGATGGCGTTTGCCATCTCGTTTTCGTCCATCATGTGGTGGGCAATGGCGAGGGTGTAGCTCGGCTCGATGGTCCACTCGGTCTTGTCGGTGCCGGCGTAGCTGATACGCTCCATCACGTCCTCGCGGGCCGTGTTGAAGACGTCCTCATTCGCCACATAGCCCACGGTTTCGCCGTTGACCCGGACGGCCAGCGCATAAGGCTGGTGGATGACATATTGGAACACTGCTGCGCCCAGCGCCAGTGCGCAGATGGGCAGGGCATACATCGCCATGCGGGGCAGCAGACTGAGGTTGCGGCGGACGCCGTTTTTGAAGTAGTGGACGCTGGCCTCAAATGCTGCACCGAAGCCCTGCTCCTTGCGGATGCGGTGGGCATGGATGAGAAGGGACACGGTGCCCTTTGCAAACAGCACGATGGGGCCAAACAGGTCTTTGGCCACCTGTGCTGCGCCGGGGAACGCCGTCTCCGCCAGAGCCTTTGCAAAGCGGCGGATGCCTCCAGCAGCCCAGAGAGCGGCGTACTTGACGGCACGTCCCACCCGCACGGCAGCATACTCCGCGCCAAAGCCCAGTGCGTAGAGCACTGCGCCAATGCGCAATACCAGCTTCGACGAGCGCAGCTTCCGGGAGGCATTGTCCAGCCGGTGTCTGCGGCGGCGATACCGCCGGTGACGGCGCAGCAGATGGACGCACTGGAGCTGCGCCCAAAGCGAGCGCAGCTTTGCGCGGAAGCCGGTGTGCCGCGGCGCAGCGGCTGGCTCGTCCTGCCGCGTTTCAGTTGTTTTATCTTCCAGCAAAAAGGATGCTCCTTCCTGTATCTTCAGGAGATTCTGATTTGTCTCTTTTCTCTGTTATCGACACGCTGCCGCATCAGGACAGCTTTTTTGACAAGAATAACTCTATTTATTATACACCCTGCCAGCGCCGAAACAAGCATTGACACAAAATTTGGGCTTAGCTTTCACTTACTTTTCACGAAATACACAAATTTAGACAAAAAAGCTTTGTCATATCCTCCGGCAGCGGGCTTTCCACCGTCACCGGCCTCAGGGTCGTCTCGTCCACCGGCACTTCGATGCGGATGCCGTCCGGCATCCGCTCGCAGCGCGGCACCCAGAACGTCTGTTTTGCGCAGTGGAGCGCCTGCCGCCCGATGCGCGCCCGGCTCCCGCCGTAGAGGTCATCGCCGACCAGCGGGTGGCCGATGGATGCAAAATGTACCCGTATCTGGTGGGTCCGGCCCGTCACCGGGACGCAGGCCGCGAGGCTCAGGCCGTTTTCGGCTTTCAATATGGTATATTCCGTCCGGCTGGGTTTGCCATCGGGGGTGACGCACCGCCCGATGATGCTCTCCCCCTGCCGCCCGATGGGGGCGTCGATGACGCCCGGCCCGAGGGGAAGTTCTCCTTCTGCAACGGCGTAGTAGAGCTTCTCCACCCGCTGCGCCAGCAGCGGGGCGGCGTAGCCATTCTGGGCCGCCAGCACGAGGCCGCTGGTGTCCTTGTCGATGCGGTTCACCGGGCGGAAGACGGGGCTTCTGCCCTGACGCAGCGCCCAGGCCGCATAGCCGTTCGCCAGCGTATCCAGCGGGTAATTCAGGGTAGGATGCACCGCGAGATGGGGCGGCTTTTCCACCACGAGGGCAAAAGCGTCCTCGTAGACCACATCCACCGGGATGTCGTCCTGCGGCGCAACGCCCTCCCCCTCCGGCGGCAGTTCAAAGGAGATGACCTGCCCGGCCTCCACCCGGCGGTTGGCCAGGATGGGGGCGCCGTCGGCAAAAAAGCCGCTGCCCCGGAATTTCACGGCCCGGGACAGGTCGGTGGAGACACTGCACCTGCGCAGAAAACCGCGCAGTAGCATCCCATCCGCCTCGGGCGGGACTTTGAAATAAAGCTTCATCTTCCCACCTCCAGCGCGGGCAACATATAAGATAAGTATAGCAAAATTCTCTTTCTCTTGCAAATCTTGTTTTTTATGGTATCATGAGGAGCGGAAAACGAGTGGAACATACGGCGGCGGGGCGGCTTTGACCGCTCTGAGGAAAGTCCGGGCCTCACAGAGCACGGTAACTGCTAACGGCAGCCGAGGGTGACCTCAGGGAAAGTGCAACAGAAAGGAAACCGCCGCAGCAATGCGGTAAGGATGAAAGGGCGAGGTAAGAGCTCACCAGCGCATGGGTGACTATGCGGCTTTGTAAACCCTACCGGAAGCAACGCCTATATGGGACGTACAGCGCTGCTCGCGTGTCCCGAAGGCGGCACGAACCTGTCAGCAATGGCAGGTCTAGACAGATCGTCGTTTAATACAGAACCCGGCTTACGGTCTATCTCGTTTTCCATCTTTTGTTTTCAGCGCTGTCTGCGGTGTGCAGGCAGCGTTTTTCGTTTCTTTAACCACACTGTCACTTTTCGTTTGGGCCGGTTTGTGGTATACTGAACAAAACCCCACAGAGCACGTCTCCGCCGGGGCCTTAATTCAACAGACAGGATGTGAAATCCTCCGATGAAAGATGGTTTTTTGAAAGCAGCCGCCCTCTCGCCCTCACTGCGGGTGGCCGACTGCAATTATAACGCTTCCCAGATCGTCTCTCAGTTACAGGACGCTGCGGCCCGCGGCGTCAGGCTGGCGGTGTTCCCCGAGTTCTGCCTCACCGGCTACACCTGCGGCGATCTGTTCTTGCAGCGCACATTGCAGCAGGGCGCGCTGGACGCCCTGCAGACCGTGCTGGACGCCAGCCGGGAGCTGGACGTCGTGGCCCTCGTGGGCCTGCCGCTGCTGGTGCGGGGCAAGCTGTACAACTGCGCCGCCGTCCTCTGCGGCGGGCGTCTGCTGGGCCTTATCCCCAAGACCTACCTGCCCAACTACGGCGAGTTTTACGAAAAGCGCCAGTTCACTCCGGGCAGCACTGAGGTAGAGACGGTAACAGTCTGCGGACAGGAGGTGCCTTTCGGTACGTCCCTGCTCTTCCGCTGCCGTCAGATGCCCAGCTTCGTTCTGGGCGTGGAGATCTGCGAAGACCTGTGGAGCGCTCTGCCCCCCTCCACCTTCCACACGCTGGCCGGTGCCACCGTCATTGCGAACCTTTCGGCCAGCGATGAGACGGTCGGCAAGGCCGAGTACCGCCGGGCGCTGGTGTCGAACCAGTCCGCCCGCCTGCTCTGCGGCTACCTGTACGCTTCTGCCGGTCACGGCGAGAGCACCCAGGACATGGTCTTCGCCGGTCACGACCTCATCGCCGAGAACGGCACCCTCCTCGCCGAGACGTCTCCCTTCGAGGGCGGCTGGGCTGAGACGGAGCTGGACTGCCAGCGGATGGAGTCGGAGCGGGCGCGCAACACCAGCTTCGAGCCCAGCGCTGAGGGGTATCTGACCGTCGATTTCGACCTTTCCCTCACCGAGACCAAGCTCTCCCGCTGGGTAGACCCCACGCCCTTCATCCCCCACGACGAGCGCCGCCGGGCCGAGCGCTGTGAGCTGATCTTGAAAATGCAGGCCGACGGCCTCGCCAAGCGCCTCGAGCACGCCCACGCCAAAACGGCGGTCATCGGCATCTCGGGCGGTCTGGACAGCTGCCTCGCTCTGCTGGTGGCCGTCCGCGCCATGAAACAGCTGGGCCGCCCCACCAGCGATGTGCTGGCCGTGACCATGCCCTGCTTCGGCACCACCCACCGCACCCGCAGCAATGCAGAGATCCTCTGCGACGAGCTGGCCGTCAGCTTTACCGAGATTGACATCGCCAACACCGTCCACAGCCACTTCAAGGACATCGGCCAGGACGAGAGCGTGCTGGACGTCACCTTCGAGAACGGACAGGCCCGTGTGCGCACCCTCGAGCTGATGGACACTGCCAATCGCACCGGCGGCCTCGTCGTCGGCACCGGCGACCTCTCCGAGCTGGCGCTGGGCTGGGCCACCTACAACGGCGACCACATGAGCATGTACGGCGTCAACGCCGGTGTCCCCAAGACGCTGGTGCGCCACCTCGTCCAGTATGAGGCCGACATTGCCGCCTCCGCCGAGCTGCGCCGGGTGCTGCTGGACATCCTCGACACCCCCGTCTCCCCGGAGCTGCTGCCTGCCAAGGACGGCGAGATCTCTCAGAAGACGGAAGACCTCGTGGGTCCCTATGAGCTGCACGACTTCTACCTTTATTATGTTCTCCGCTTCGGCTTCGGCCCGTCGAAGATATTCCGGCTGGCGAAAGCGGCCTTCGCAGGCCGGGCCGAGTACCCGGACGAAGTGCTCTACAAGTGGCTGCGCAACTTCTACTGGCGCTTCTTCGCCCAGCAGTTCAAACGCAGCTGCCTGCCCGACGGCCCCAAGGTGGGCAGCGTCACCCTCTCGCCCCGGGGCGACTGGCGGATGCCCAGCGACGCAGCCGCCGCGCTCTGGCTGGCCGAGCTGGAGCAGATCCCGCTCAAAGGATAATTTTTTATGAAGCAACACAAAAAACTGCTGATAGATCTGGTCTTTGCTGCCGTCATTCTGGCCGCAGCCGCCGTGCTGCTGCTGGTGCAGAAAGCAAACCAGACCGGTGCGCCGCTCTGCGCAGAGCTCATCTATGGCGACAGCAACACCAGGCTGACCTTTTCCCTCGAAAAAGACGCCGATTACGATGTGGACACCGGCTATCTCACCGTCCACATCAGGATCCAGGACGGCGCGGCCCGCTTTGTGGATTCGCCCTGCCCTGACCACATCTGCGAGTCCTTCGGCTGGCTCAGCGAGGAAGACCAGACGGCCACCTGCCTGCCCGCCCGGGCTGTGCTGAGCATCATCCCCACCACATGATGGCATACACATCCAAAGGAGTGAACGCCTATGTTTTGACGAAAACGAGCATACCCATCCCCAGAATAACGACGAAGGCCCCCGGCACATCCACCGGGGCATCAAGCGCAGCGAGCCCGACGAAGTGGAGGTAGACAGCGCCGATTTCTTCTCGCCGGAGCCTCCCCGCCCCAAAGCACCGACGAGACCGGCACCGACGCCTCAGTCCGAGCCGCCGAAGCCTCCGGTGCCGCCCCGCAGACAGTGGGAGCCGCTGCACCCCAGCGAGCCCGCCCCCGCTGACGACAAACTTCCGAAAGGAGGAATGGTCTTGCTGGTACTGCAGGCCATCCTGAGCCTTGCCGCGCTGGTGCAGCTCTGGCGCACCCAGATGCTGCCGGTGCTCTACCTCGTTATCATCACCGCGCTTCTGGTGCTGCTCTGGCTGCTGGTGCGCAAGTGCCTCGCCTCCCGCAGCGGTGCCGTCGTGGCCCGGGTGCTGTCCGTCCTGCTTTGCGCCGCGCTGGCCGTGGGCTGTGTCTGGGCGCAGCAGGGTCTGACCGCACTGGACAGCATGACTTCCGGCCTGCTCACCGGCGCAGAGGCGAATAAGATCACGAAAGAGCCCTTCGTCGTCTATCTCAGCGGCGTGGACAACCGCGGTGACCTGACCGAAAAGGCCCGCAGCGACGTGAACATCCTCGCCGTGGTCAACCCCACCACCAAGCAGGTGGCCCTCATCAACACCCCGCGCGACTACTATGTTGACCTCGCAGGCACCGACAGCAAGGACAAGCTGACCCACGCCGGCCTCTACGGCGTCGAGACCAGCATGGCCACGCTGGGCAACCTCTACGGCGTGGATGTGGAGCACTACCTCCGCATCAACTTTGCGGGCTTCATCAACATCATCGACGCCATCGGCGGCGTGGACGTCTACTCCGACCAGGCCTTCACCTCGGTGGGCAGCCCCGGCTACTACGACCCCACCACCTTTGCCGAGGGCTGGAACCATCTGGACGGCAAGTCTGCTCTGGCTTTTGCCCGTGAGCGCCACGCCTTCAAGACCGGCGACATCCAGCGCGGCATCAACCAGATGAAAGTCATCGACGCGGTGGCCAATAAGCTCAAATCCCCGGCCCTGCTCATGGGCTTCTCCAAGCTGATGGACGCCGCCGCCGACTGCTTCGTCACCAGCCTCTCGCAGGAACAGATCTCTGCGCTGGTCCGGATGCAGCTGGGTGACCTTGCCAACTGGGACATCCAGAGCTACACCGTCACCGGCTCTGGCGCGAAGAGCAGCAAGTGCTACTCCGCCAAGGGCCAGAGCCTCTACGTCATGAAGCCGGATGAGAACTCGGTCAACGAGGCCAAGGCCCTCATCGCCGCAGTCCTGGGCGGCGAGGACAAGCTCACCAGCACCAGCCAGACCCCCGAGAAGACCGATGTCTTCACGCCGACCGCCGACCCCAACGCCGGTGCATCCATCCCGGAGGAATCCCCCGACAGCGTGATCGCAGAAGAGCCCGCCGAGAGCGAAGTCCCGGCGGAAGAGGCCCCCCGCTGACAGCCAGCCCGCCGAGGGCGACGCCTCCGGTGAGCCCAGCGCTTCCACCGAGGTTACTGCAGACGGCAGCGAAGAAGCCCCGGCAGGCTCCACCGAGTCGCCGTCCTTCAGTATGCCGACCCAGGAGCAGGTGGAGCAGGCGGCTTCCTCCCTGCATCAGGCCGCTTCCACCGTGCTGGACGCCTTGTTCGGCTCCGGCAGCGGCGACGCTTCCAGCGCTGAAAATGATGCAGCGTAAATAGAATTGCAAAAGAAAAAGGACTGCTCACGCAGTCCTTTTTCTTTTGCCTGTTTAAGCTAAAATGTCGCTCAGCACGCTCTGGCCGTCCAGCGTGGAGGCATCCACACCCAGATAGTCGCAGATGGTCTGTGCGATGGTGCCGAAGCAGAGTCTGGTGCCGAGGTCAACGCCCGGTTTGACGCCCTTGCCGCAGATGAGATACGGCACATACTCGCGGGTATGGTCGGTGGTCTTGGTGTAGGAGGGGTCACAGCCGTGGTCGGCCGTGACCATCAGGATGTCGCCCTCCCGCATCCCGGGGATGAAGTCGGCAACGAACTTGTCGAACTCGGTGGCGGCGGCGGCGTAGCCTGCCACGTCGCGGCGGTGGCCGTAGAGCATATCGAAATCGACAAGGTTCACGAAGGCCAGACCCTCGAAGTCGCGGGTCTGCAATGCCTTGGTGAAGGCGATGCCGTTGGTGTTGCCGGTGGTCTTGATCTTTTCCGTCACGCCCTCGCCGTCGAAGATGTCGAAAATTTTGCCCACGGCGATGACGTCCCTGCCTGCATCCTTCAGCAGATCAAGCATGGTCTTGCGGGGCGGCTTGAGGCTCAGGTCGTGGCGGTTGGTGGTGCGGTAGAAGGTGTCGGCGGTGCGGCCAAGGAAGGGGCGGGCGATGACGCGGCCCACGCCGTACTCGCCCTTCAGCATCTCGCGGGCGATCTCGCAATAGCGGTACAGCTCATGCACCGGCACAAGCTCCTCGTTGGCGGCCACCTGAAACACGCTGTCGGCGCTGGTATAGACGATGAGGGCATTCTCCTTCATGGCCTGCTCGCCGTAGTCCTTCAGCACCTGCGTACCGGAGTAAGGCTTATTGCAGAGGACCTTGTGGCCGGTCTTTTCCTCAAACTCGTGGATGAGGCTGTCGGGGAAGCCGTCCGGGAAGGTGGGCAGCGGTTTCGGGCTGACGACACCGGCGATCTCCCAGTGGCCGATGGTGGTATCCTTGCCCATGCTCTGCTCCTGCAGGCGGGCGAAGGAGCCGATGGGGGCGGCTTCCTTTTCACCGGCGGTCACACCGTCGATGTTGAACAGTCCGAGCTTTTTCAGGTTGGGGCAGTTGAAGTTGGGGTGGTTGGCGATGGCGCCGAGGGTGTTGGTCCCTTCATCGCCAAAGGCGGCGGCGTCCGGCTCTGCGCCGATGCCGAAGCTGTCCAGAACGATCAGAAAAACGCGCTTTTCCATTACGCTTTCACTCCGTTTCTATCATTTTGCGCTCACCTCTGTCCCTTCGGGGCAGAAGTGAGACTTTTGCTTAGCCCTATTATAGGCGATGGACGCACTTTTCGCAAGCGTTTTATCGCTCCGGCATCTATCACGAAAATTTAAGGTTTTCTTTGCCGAATTTTTTCTTGCTCTCTTGTACACAAGCGGTTATAATATAGAATGGTAAGGTTTTCAAACACCCCTGACCGGGCCGATGTCCGGCCAGCGGCCGCAGGGCATATCTGGCACCTGCGCGCCCATCATAGAGGAAAAAAAGAGACTGTTAGAGGTATATTTATGAGAAAAACGAAGATCATCTGCACCCTTGGCCCTTCTACCGATAAGGACGGCGTCCTGCGCGAGCTGGTCGCCAACGGCATGAACGTGGCCCGCTTCAACTTTTCCCACGGCTCCTACGAGGAGCACAAGGGCCGTCTGGACATGCTGAAGGCTGTCCGCGCTGAGCTGAACAAGCCCGTTGCTGCCCTGCTGGACACCAAAGGCCCCGAGATCCGCCTGAAGGAGTTCAAGAACGGCGTTGAGATGCTGGAAGCCGGTCAGACCTTCACCCTGACCACCCGCGAGGTGGAGGGCACCAAGGAGATCTGCTCCATCACCTACAAGGACCTGCCCCAGGACGTCCACGAGGGCGGCACCATCATGCTGGACGACGGCCTCATCAAGCTGGCCATCAAGAGCGTCACGGACACCGACATCGTCTGCGAAGTGCTCAACAGCGGCAAGATCAAGACCAAGAAGGGCGTCAATGTCCCCGGCGTCCACCTGTCCATGCCCTACCTGAGCCAGCGCGACCGCGATGACATCATCTTCGGTGTCCAGCAGGGCTTCGACTTCATCGCTGCTTCCTTCGTGCGCACCGCACAGGACGTCTACGACATCCGCAACCTGCTGAACGAGTACGACTCCCACATCCGCATCATCGCCAAGATCGAGAACCGCGAGGGCGTCAATAACATCGACAGCATCCTGTCCGCTGCCGACGCCGTCATGGTCGCCCGCGGCGACCTGGGCGTCGAGATCGATTTCACCGAGCTGCCCGGCATCCAGAAGAGCGTCATCGACCGCTCCTTCTCCTTCGGCAAGCCCATCGTCACTGCTACCCAGATGCTGGACAGCATGATCGTCAACCCCCGCCCACCCGCGCCGAGATCTCCGACGTGGCAAACGCCATCTATGACGGCACTTCCGCTATCATGCTCTCCGGCGAGACCGCTGCGGGCGCATACCCTGTTGAGGCCCTTAAGACCATGTCCGCTATCGCAGAGCGCACCGAGAACGAGGTCCACTACCGCGACAACCGCCTGACCGATACCACCGGCCAGATCAGCGTCAGCGACGCTACCGCACACGCTGCCTGCCTGACCGCAAAGGACGTCAACGCTTCTGCCATCGTCACCGTGTCCGAGTCCGGCAACACTGCCCGCCTGCTGAGCAAGTACCGCCCCTCTCAGCCCATCATCGCCTGCGTCATGGACGAGCAGGTCCAGCGCCAGCTGTCCGTCTCCTGGGGCATCACCCCGCTCATGATGGACCTCGCCGCCAGCACCGATGAGCTCATCGAGAAGTCCACCGCTCTGGCAAAAGAGCACGGCTATCTGCACGACGGTGAGCTGGCTGTCGTGACCGCCGGCGTCCCCGTGGGCGTCTCCGGCACCACCAACATGATCAAGATCCACATGATCGGCAACTGCCTGGCTACCGGCGTCGGCGTAGGCCCCGAGGGCGCTGCTCTGGCCAACGCCACCGGCAAGGCCTGTGTCTGCCGCACCATCGAGGAGATCCGCGCAAAGTTCAAGCCCGGCATGGTCCTGGTCGTCCCCTCCACCTCCAACGAGATGCTGAGCTACGTCCGTGACGCCGCCGCTCTGGTGGTCGAGGAAGCCGGTCTGAACAGCCACGCTGCCATCGCCGGCAAGGCCCTGCTCAAGCCCACCATCGTGGGCGCCCTCGGCGCTACCGCCCACATCCGCGACGGTCTGATGGTCGCTGTTGACTGCGCACACGGCAGCGTCCAGCGCCTGCAGGCCTGATCCCGGGAGGCGCAGTATGGAACGCATTGCAAGCTTCTGCGTAGACCACACCCGGCTCGACCGCGGCATGTACCTGAGCCGTCAGGACGGCGATGTTCTGACCTGGGACATCCGGATGAAGAAGCCGAACCACGGCGATTATCTCTCCACCGGCGCAGCCCACACGCTGGAGCACCTCTTCGCCACCTACGCCCGCAACAGCCAGTATAAGGACGGCGTCATCTACGTCGGCCCCATGGGCTGCCGCACCGGCTTTTACCTGCTGACCCGGGGCCTGACCCCCGCCGAGGCGCTGAGCCTGACGGTGGAGTCCTTCCGCTTCATGGCTGCGTTCGAGGGCGATGTCCCCGGCGCAAGCGAGGTGGAGTGCGGCAACTACCGCGACATGGACCTGCCCGCCGCAAAGGCTGAGGCTGCTGCCATGCTGCCCGTGCTCGAGGCACTGACCGCTGACAAGCTGCATTATTGATTTCCTGATAAAGTAAGGGCCGGTACTGCTGCATTGCAGCAGTACCGGCCCTTTTCGTTTATACTTCCCCGATGACCGGGAGCAGGTCTTCGAGCTTATTGAAATAATTCACGATGGTGACCACATTGTTGACGATGGAGCTGCCCGCCGAGAAGATACGGGCCACATAGTTCAGCACCCGGCCAATGTCCTGAAACGTCTGCCATGCTGTGGTCTCGCCGCCGCAGAGCAGCACCCTTTCGTCGTCCCCGATGGATGTATACTGGGCGGGCATCTGCATCCGATAATTACTCATAGTATCCTTTCCTTTCCGTGGGTGGTGCGTTATGTCCCGGGGCAAGGCCCGGTCGGCCTGTCCTGTAAAACAGCATACCACCCGCCCGGGACAAACCGTGTCAGAGTGTGGGGAGACAGCAAAAAACACAAGGACCCGGGGTGTTTCCACTCCGGGCCCTTGTGCCATTTTTATTTCGAGGAATAGATAATATCGTTTTATCGCTGGGCTTGTGTCAGCTCAGGTGCGATCATCACTTGCTCTCAGTATAAACAACCTTGCAGGTGACGATAACGACGGTGTACTCAGTCTTGTCCTTGCCGGTACCCTTGGTGAAGGTCTTCAGGCCCAGCTCGAACTTATTGCCAGCAGAGGGCTTAAGGGTCTTCTCGCCCTCCTTCTTGTCAGTAACCTGCTTGTTGTTCAGAGCCTTAGAGGTGTTGATAGCCTTGTTTGCCACCAGCAGGTCGTAGATCTCCTGAGCCTGAGCAACATTCTTCACATCCTCGCTCTTGTAGCAAGCGTACCAGACGTACTTATCGGTAATCTTGTCGGTGCCCAGCTTAGCCTTGACGGCATCTTCCATGCTGACCTTCTCATCCTTCTTCTGCTCATCAGCAGGAGCGACCCACTCAGTGGTGTCAGCCTGAACAGCCTTAGCGGCCTGCTCAGCCAGCTTCTTTGCATCGTTGGTAGCAGAGACGGTAGCCTTATCGTTGACGACCTTCAGCATACCCTCCAGATCGCTAGCGATGTTGCGAGCATCCAGAGTTGCGCAGCCGGTCAGCATGGACACAGCCATGACACCGGTGAGAACGACGGCCAGCAGTTTTTCATTTTCATGATTTTTGCCTCCATAAATAAAGATAAATTATACAGGCAGGCTAGCATTTTTCGACTGTCGGCCTGTGGGCCAATTATACCCCCCCCCCCCTACCGGTCTGTCAATAGATTTTTTGCACTTTCGGCACATTTACAAAATATGATTCCATCAACCGTGCATTTTCCACAAAATAACAGGATCTGAGGGGCTGAAAGCAAAAAATGCAGCCCCGGGGCCGCTTTTGGTGGCGGCAGCCCGGGGCTGCAGGTGCAGTATTTTTTCAGTCTCCCGCCGGGGGGCAGGGGCTTTACTGGTACAGGGGGAACGCTCTGGTCAGGGCCAGCACACGGGCGGAGATGTCGTCCTTCTTCTCGTCGTAGTGCCAGATGCAGTCGGCGATGCAGTCCGCAATGACCTTCATCTCGGCTTCTCCCATACCCCGGGTGGTGACAGCCGGAGTACCCAGACGGACGCCGGAAGTCACGAAGGGGCTGCGGGTCTCGCCGGGGACGGTGTTCTTGTTGGCGGTGATGTGGACGCTGTCGAGGCGGGCTTCCAGCTCCTTGCCGGTGCATTCCTCGTCCCGCAGGTCGAGGAGCATCAGGTGGTTGTCGGTGCCGCCGGACACCAGCTTGACACCGCGGGCCTGCAGTTCAGCGGCCATGGCCTGTGCGTTTTCCACGATCCTGCGGGCGTAGTCCTTGAACCCGGGCTTGAGTGCCTCGCCAAAGCAGACGGCCTTGGCCGCGATGACGTGCTCCAGCGGGCCGCCCTGAGTGCCGGGGAAGACGGCGGAGTTGATGCGCTTGGCCAGCACGGCGTTGTTGGTCAGGATGAGGCCGCCGCGGGGGCCGCGGCAGGGGTCTTGGTGGGTGGTGGTGGTCACGGACGTCGGCA
>ENA-OQOA01000220-OQOA01000220.1-human-gut-metagenome-genome-assembly--contig:-NODE-220-length-29496-cov-4.219245_pt1 | contig 29496 bp, 33 predicted proteins | sample MGYA00242633_ERZ504888 | MGnify/ENA primary metagenome ERZ504888 (study PRJEB26092, sample SAMD00036372) | human gut metagenome | host: Homo sapiens | study: EMG produced TPA metagenomics assembly of...
TTTTTTATCATATACTCAAAATCTACAGTTGGCCAACTACAATTAAAATTTAATACACTCTGATTACTGTAGAAATCTCACGAGTATGTTCCATTCCCTTAATCTCAACCAAAGCATCTGCAAAGTTCTGCTCCAGTACAAGATCCGTGATAACAACTAATTCTGCCATATCATTAACCTTGTTCTTCTGAATCACCTGTGCGATACTTACTTGATTCTTTCCTAATGTATCTGCGATTCGAGCAAGAACTCCTGGTTTGTCATCAACTAACAATCTCATGAAATATTTGCTTTCAATCTCTGTGATCTTCTTGATTGGAAGGTCTTTGTAGCATGTACAATGGATTCTTCCTGTGCAATAGAACTGAATATTACGTGCGACATCAATGATATCTCCCATAACTGCACTTGCTGTTGGGAATTCTCCTGCTCCTCTTCCATAGAACATTGCATCGTCAACTGCATCTCCATGTACAAAAACTGCGTTAAATGAATCATTGACAGTTGCCAATGGATGATCACTTGGAATCAGCATTGGATGAACACGTACTTCAATTCCAGATTCTGTGTTCTTTGCTACCCCTAACAATTTGATCGTACATCCCATTGCTTCTGCATATTTGATATCTTTTGCTGTAATATTTGTGATTCCTTCTGTGTATACATCATCAAATGTGACTCTAGAGTTAAACGCAATGGATGCCATGATCGCCATCTTACGTCCTGCATCATATCCTTCGATATCAGCTGTTGGATCTGCTTCTGCATATCCTAATTCTGTTGCGAGTGCCAAAGCTTCATCAAATTCCATTCCTTCGTGTGTCATCTTTGTCAGAATGAAGTTTGTTGTTCCATTGACAATCCCCATTGCTTCTGAAATATAGTTTCCTGCCAGACACTGTTTTAATGGACGGATAATTGGAATTCCACCTGCAACAGATGCTTCAAATAATAAGTCACATCCATTATGGGAAGCGATATCTAATAATTCACCACCATGCACTGCCATTAAGTCTTTGTTCGCTGTGACAACATTCTTACCTGCCTGAAGAGCTTCTGTAATATAAGTACGGGCGGGTTCGATTCCCCCCATAACTTCTACTACGATCTGAATCTCATCATCTGTGATAATGTCTTCCCACTGGTCAGTTAATACAGAAGGGTCAATTCCTTCTCTCTTCTTGTTCTTGTCTCTAACTAGAACTTTGCTGACAGTCAGACCTGCACCAACTTTGTGAGGTAATTCTTCTCTCTGGCGTTCGATCAGTTTGTATACTCCTGTTCCGACAGTTCCAGAACCAAGGAGGGCTACTTTGATGTTCTTTAACTCTTCCATGATACACTTCCTTTTCTGTTTTTGTTTATCTTTGCTTTTATCGAAATGTGATTTTTTGATCTAATAAATTCGTATAAGTAGTTTTTAGTATATCATATTTTTTTTGATTATCCTATATTTTTTAATTCTAGTTAGGAAAAACTATTATGTATAGTTCCAATATTACACCAAACAATACTTCTATTAACTATTTTTCTCATTTCTGTTGACATCAATATTTCAAAGTATTATATTTAAAAACATAAACAATTAAGCAATCATTTAATCTTATAAAAAGGAGATTTCTATGGATAAAACGGAGAAATATAACATTGCTTCCATTGATATTCATGGTCATGGATGTGATGTTACAGAATTAAAACATGTTCTTCCACCAGAAGAATTTGCCATTGAAACTGCCAGTTTATTTGGTCTGTTAAGTGACAGTACCAGACTTCGTATTTTGTATCTTTTATACCACCGTGAAGTCTGTGTTAGAAATATCGCAGAAGCGATTGAGATGAGCCCACCAGCAGTGTCTCATCATCTTCGCTCTTTGAAGCAATTAGGTGTGATCACAAGCAGACGAATTGGGAAAGAAGTTCATTATACGATCGCAGACACTGCTGACGGAGAGCTTGTATCTGATCTGTTAAAGACTGTATTTGAAAGGAGGGGTATTTATGAAGAAGACTTATGAGTTTGAGAATCTCGGCTGTGCTCATTGTGCCGGTAAAATGGAAGAAAAAATCGGGAAACTTCCTGATGTTGAAAGTGTAAATCTTTCATTTCCTATGAAAAAATGTATCTTGAAACTTCTCGTGAAGATCTGCTTCCTGAGATTCAAAAGATTTGTACTGATATTGAACCGGATGTTATTGTGACAGAAGTTACGAAAAATCATCTAAACGGAGAAAACATGTGGAAGAAGATTCTCATGAAAGTCATGAACATCATCACCATCACGATGAACACTGTGACTGTGGATGTGATCACAACCATAATGAACATGAGCACCTCGAACATCATCACCATCATGATGACCACTGTGACTGCGGGTGTGAACACGATCACGAAGAACATGAACACCACAAACATCATCACCATCATGATGACCACTGCGATTGTGACTGCTGTGATGATGACGATGACGATGATGAATCAATTGCAGCTGCTGCAAATCGTGAAGGAAATGGTCAGGCAACCGTATTTATTGTCGAGAAATTAGGCTGTGCTCATTGTGCAGGTAAAATGGAAGAACAGATTTCTCATCTTCCCGGTGTTGAAGCCGTCAATCTGACATTTGCAACAAAACAGTTACGTGTATGGTCTGATGATGCCAAAGCATTATTGCCTCAGATTCAAGATATTTGTACTTCCATCGAACCAGATGTCAAAGTCGTTGTCCGTGAAAATACTGTCCGTGCACAAAAAGAAGCGAAAAAAGCCAAAGAGAATTCTGAAGATAACAGAGAATTCTGGGAACTTGGTGCTGGTATCGTTTTATTTATTGCCGGAAAAGCATTGGAATCTTCCAAACCTGTATACAGTATGGTATGTTTTATCCTTGCATATTTAATCTTAGGAATTAAGATCGTATGGACCGCTCTTAAAAACATCTCTAAAGGTCAGGTTTTTGATGAAAACTTCTTAATGAGTATCGCAACGATCGGTGCTTTCGGCGTCGGAGAATTTGCGGAAGCGGTCGGTGTTATGATGTTTTATCGTATTGGTGAATTATTTGAAGAAAAAGCTGTGGAACGAAGCCGTTCCCAGATCATGGATGTCATTGATATGCGACCTGAAGTTGTCAACCTTGTTGATGATTATGGAGATGTCACTGTAATTGATGCCGAAGAAGCTGAAATCGGAGATATCTTATTAGTACGTCCTGGTGACCGTATTCCATTAGATGGTATCATCACAGATGGGGAAACGATGATCGATACTTCTCCTGTTACTGGAGAACCCATTCCTGTTTCTGCCTCTGCCGGAACAGATGTAACTTCTGGATGTTTAAATACTTCTGGTGTTATTAAGATCAAGGTAGAAAAAATACTGGAAGAATCTATGGTCACAAGAATCATGGATTCCGTAGAAAATGCAGCCGCAAGCAAACCAAAGATGGATCGTTTTATCACACGTTTTTCTCGTGTATATACTCCATTTGTCGTACTTCTTGCCCTTGCAACTGCGATCATTCCTTCTTTAGTGACAGGAAACTGGACACACTGGATATACACAGCTTTAACTTTCCTTGTAATCAGCTGTCCTTGTGCCCTTGTATTAAGTGTACCTCTTGCATTCTTCTCTGGAATCGGAGCTGGATCTAAAATTGGTATCTTATTTAAAGGCGGGGCTGCACTTGAAACATTAAAAGATATTACTTCTGTTGTCATGGATAAGACTGGAACGATCACAAAAGGAAACTTCAAAGTTCAGGATGTGATCCCTCTCGGAAATGCAACCAAACATGAAATATTATCACTTGCTGCTTCCTGCGAAGAATCTTCTACTCATCCAATCGGAAAGAGTATCATGGAAGCTGCCAAAGATGAAAATGTAACTTATAAAACACCTGAAAACGCAAAAGAAATCGCTGGACATGGTTCTGTTATCACAATTGATAACTCAGAAATCTTAGCTGGCAATAAAAAATTGATGGCTCAGTATCATGTAACTGGAGACTATCCAGAAACAACTTCTTATGGAACTGAAGTTTTTCTTGCAAAAGATGGAGTGTTAATTGGTGCGATCGTTATTGCAGATACATTAAAAGACGATGCGAAATCCGCCATTGCTTCCTTAAAAGCACAGAATCTTCACACGGTTATGTTAACTGGAGATTCCGAAACAACTGCAAATGCGATTGCAAAAGAAACTGGAATTGACGAAGTTTACTCAAGACTTCTTCCTGATGAAAAACTTGCCAAACTTCAGGAACAGAGAAGCAAACATGGAGCTGTTATGTTTGTTGGTGACGGTATCAACGATGCCCCTGTATTAGCTGGTGCTGATTGCGGTGCTGCCATGGGAAGCGGTGCTGATGCTGCAATCGAAGCAGCAGATGTTGTATTCATGACTTCAAACGTTGAAGCAATTCCACAGGCAATCTCTATCGGCAAAAAAGCTTGCAAGATCGCTTGGCAGAATGTTGTATTTGCATTGGCGATCAAGGCATTAGTAATGATCCTTGGACTGCTTGGATTCGCAAATATGTGGATGGCTGTGTTCGCAGATAGCGGAGTCGCAATGCTATGCGTAATAAACTCTATACGTGCAATGAAATTGTGATTTGAATAACGGAAATTATTGGTGGAATATTATAAAAAGAGATCATGTGCCTGCAACCCACTCGCGTTCGGACTCCCACGTAGCTGTACTAAGCTCCTGAATGGTCTAACGACCATCCACTCGCTAAGTGCAGACGTGTCCGTACGGTTGCTGACACATGATCTCTTTTTTATAATATTCAAATAATTTACGTGATTCAAACCACTACACGGTGTGTATGTTATACGATACTGGTTAATAATTTTTGTGTTTATTAACAGACGGTAAAAGGACTTCTACAACACCGATTTGTTGGAATGTTTATGAAGCATAATAACATTACCTTCTGTCTGAAAATCCACTATTTTACAATCAATGCTGTCCTCCTTACACATCTACTTAAATTTTCCAATCTTGTGAATTGTCCACTCTATAGACTTCAGTTATATGATAAAAATAAATAAGCAACCGAAAGCGATGCATTGGAATTTTGCCATATTTTGAATAAATTCGCAGTCCAATTGGACGAATGTCTGAGCTTCAAAGACTTTGGTCTTAGACCAAACTTCAGAGCGAGTTTTCGTAGGAAATTGGGTGAATCAGCGATTTGTTCAAAATATGAGCAAAATTCCACCGCATCGCTTTCGGTTGCTTATTTATTTTTTATCATATACTCAAAATCTACAGTTGGCCAACACACAAATTAAAACTTTTTAAAATGATCAAGCAGTATCTTCTCTGCTTCTGGATTCCACAATCCACCATGTCGTTTACAAGATTCATCTAATTCTCCAAAGACTGGATCTTTCTCAGCTAATTTCCCAAAATCCTCTATTGCTGTCAATGGCAGGTTGATCTGTGGGTATGTAATCTTCTTTGATCCTGGTATCTTCTTTAAATATAATGTGGTATCGACAATCGCATTAATTCCTCCAATGTGTGTGATTCCAACTGCTGGATTGATCTTGCCTGTTGTGATCAGGTCTAAGGCTTCGATCAGGTCTGAACGAAGTCCTCCAGATGAACCGATCAGTTTAGTTTTAAATAATGGCTTCCGTATATATTCATTCCAGCACGATAATTTTTATCTGCTGTTGATGCATAAATATTCATGCAACCATCCATTGCCATAATACGATTCCCTATTTCAGCTACACATTTGGGTGGTGCATAGACAAACACATCATCGTATCCTTTTTCATTGGTTATTGCCAGTAACACTGGAACGGAGTCTGCAAACATCGATGGATTGATATAATAAAGCTCTATTCCATGCCTGGTTCCTTCCTGCATCGGTATCATTTTCCTTACTTTTTCCAAACGCTCTTGATTCGTATCTGTGATCACGAGTCTTCTTGGCTTTTTCTTCATTCCAAGGACATAACGGATTGCCATTAGTCCCATGGGACCGGCTCCTCCAAGGATGATGGTATTCCCACCTTCTTTAATTCCAGATATATGATCGTGGGTTCCCTCTTTACTGTGATAGTTTGAATGAAAACTTCCCACTATACTATATAAAGCCTGAGCCTGTGCAAGTTCATAGAATGAATCTGCTTCATATTGCAACAAACATCCTTTCTCAATTACATCTGCTGGTATGATACAGTATGTTGCTGCACCTCCAAAAATAAGGGTAAGAATATCCTGGTGATTCGATCTGGTGAGGAATCTCTGGTACTAATACAAATTGTTTTCCTTCCTGATAATCCTCTTTCCATCTTGTTCCGACTTTTGCTATCGTTCCAGAAAATTCATGTCCGATCAGTACAGGATTCTTTTTAATATTCTTTGGTACTCTTAAATGTCTCTGTGCCAATGTGATCTCTTTTAAAGTTGATACTGCAATTCCGTTACATTCTATCTTCAAGAGAATCTCATCTTCAGCTATCTCAGGGATCTCAAATTCTTCCAGACGTATATCTTTGACTCCATAAAGTCTGACTCCTTTAACTTTCATAACCTTCGCCTCCTAAACTTAGTCAAATATTTATGTCTTGTTAAATTTAATTAATTTTTTCATTATAACATATTCTCAAACTTCTGTCTGCGAGTTCATAAAGATATGAATTGTTATAGAGTCTTTTCTTTATTTTTGATTTTTACTATATAAAAATGCTGCGATCCAGGAGGTCACTGGAACTGCCATGATAACTCCGAGACTTGATGATAATCCCTGCATGATCTCAATCCCTACGGAATACATATTGATCACCTGTTGATATTCGTAATTGTATGCAAAGATAAATACTAATGTGTTGATCGATCCACCCGTAAATGCAAGAATCAGTGTATTTGTCATTGTTCCCATCATATCTCTTCCGACATTCATTCCTGATTGAAACAGTTCTTTTAACATCATCTGTGGATTTTGTTCTTTTAATTCATTGAGTGTAGAGGCGATTGACATTCCAACGTCCATGACTGCACCTAATGATGCGATCAAGATTCCTGCAAATAACAATTCACCAATTTTTATATCTGTCATTTCTCCGACATAGACCAAATTCTCTATATCAGACACATTATATCCGGTGATCGATGTCACTTGTCCAAAGATCAATGCAAATGCTCCAGAAAATACCACACCTATGATCGTTCCAAGCATCGCGGCTACTGATTTCTTCGTAATTCCATCAACCATACACATCGTCACAACTGTTGTAAATGCGACCACTAATACAGCCGCCAATATCGGGGATATTCCTTTGTAGATCATCGGAAGAAAAATAAAAAAGATACAAAGCATTGTAAATACCAAGCTTAATATTGATGAAATTCCTTTTCTTCCACCGACTGCAACCACGATTGCTACAAACACTGCTGCCATCAGCCATACCATAGGTCCTCTGTTTACACTATATACAGACGCCAGCAACTCTCCTTTCGATTCATTAATGATCACTATGACTTTCATTCCTTTTTTACATTTTTGCACCAAATAAATAACTTTGAGAGCTTGTTGCCTGTATTATTTTTCCTTTATGATCCCCTGAGAGAAGTTTTAATTCTACGGTTTGTTTTCCACTTCCACTATTTGATAAGTTTCCAGAGATCACGTTTGTTACTTCTGCTTTTTCAAAATTTCTTCCATCTGTATCTAGAAGTTTTGTCTTCTCAATTCCAGAAAAGAAAAAAACAGCAGAAGAAAGAGAATGCCTGCGATCAGCAGACACACTCCTTTCATCTGTTTTTGTTTCATTGTTATTTCACAGTCACTTTCAGAACTTTGCTGTAAGAACCGTAGATTTTCTTACCTTTAACTACTTTGTATGCACGAACCTTTACATAACATTTTTTCTTTGATTTTAATGACTTGATCGTATAAATTGTTTTTCTTGTATTTCTTGTCTTTGCTTTTTTAAAGTTCTTGTTTGATGCATATTTAATCTGATATCCAGATACAGATGCTTTTTTGATCTTAACTGTTACTTTCTTTTTGCCAGCTTTTAATTTTGCAGATGCTTTTGCTACTACAACTTTCTTCTCTGCTGTTGGTTTCTTTACTGTTGCTGGTTTTGTTGTTGCTTTCTTTTCTAATCCTGCTTTTGCATTTGTCAGAACTTTTAATGCATTTTCAACTTCATCTTTTGTTGCTTTTTTGTCTGCTGCAACTTCTTTGGCTCCTGTAAGTGCCTGTTCAAAGACTCTATAGCTTTCCGTTGTATATGCATCTTTTTGCTTTACAATGCTTTCAGATGCTTTAATTTCTGCATTAAGTGATGTCGTATCCCCTTTGCTCTTTGTGATAGAAAATGTTTCATCAATCTTTTCATCATTATCTGTACGATATGTATTGATCGTTAAACTATTTTCTGTTACATCAACAACTGAATATGTTGGGACATCTTCCTGCCAACGGTGTGCAATATATGTCTGCTGTCTTGGTACCAGATCATAATATTTACTTCCTGAAGAAGAACCTGCTGTCATATAAAGGACACCTTCTGGATTGATCACAGAGCTTCCCTGTTTTTTGACAGTCTCAATTGCTTTTTCATCCATGATACTTTTAAGATATGTTAAGTATTTCTGATCTTTTTCATCTGTGCTGTCATTTTTAATATTTCCTGGTGCCACTGTTTTTGTCGTTGGATTTTCACCAGCATCCATATCTTTCTCTAATTCTGCATCAAATTCATCATCTATATAATCATTCGCTTTTGTTCCACCTAATAGCATTTTAGATCTTGAATAAGCATGATCATGACCTGTTAATACAGCATCAATATCATTTTGTTCAAAAATCGGTGTTAACTGATATCTTAAATTTGTGATTTCTGGTTCATTAGAATGTTCTGCTGATCCATAAATATCCTGATGCAGTGTTACAATTCTCCATTTGCAGTCTTTATTCGCTGCAACTGTCTGCTCAATAAACTGTTTATGTTCTGCTACATTTGTATCCTGTGTATTTAACATGATAAATAATGCATTTCCATATTTGAAATAATAATCTCCACCGACTACCTTATTACTTCCAAGTTCACTTGCATTTGTTCTGTTAAAATGGTATGTATAGTTTGCATTATCTGCATCATGGTTACCGACTGTCGTTGCCACTGGAAGTGATTTTAATGCTTCTGGACTTAAATATCCTGTATACTCAATTTCACTTTTTGATGCATCTTTGTTTGGTAACTTTTTCTTTGTTGTCTGAATCTGGTCACCTGCGGATACAACAAAACTTAACTGATCATCTGTCTTTTCTAATGCTGCGTTTAAAGTAGAAGACCAGTTAAATGCATCACTCTTTACTGCATTTGACTGTGCATCGTAAAATTCTTTCGTATCTTTTCCCTTTAATTCATTTGAAGATCCGATCTGTGGGTCACCTACAAATGCAAATGAGAAATTGTTTGTAGATTTTGTCGTGTATTTAGCTGGCTTTGTATAGCCATTTCCATTGTCGTAACTATAATAATATGTTTTGTTTTCTTTTAATCCTGTTGCTGTTACTTTATTAGAATTATAAGTTTCCCCATTGTTATCCTGTTCATCTTTTACTGCTGTTTGTTCTGCCTCGTACACCTTGGCATTTTTCATATTATGTCCTTCACCAATGATCAGTTTTGGAACATTTGCATTTGAATGATCATCATTTGTCTGCTTTGGTGTATACCATGCAAAATTCAACTCCGTTGCATTGCTTCCTGGTGACAATGAAATTTGTGTCCAGTCATTTTTTAAAGTTCCCATTCTTTCTCCCAACGATTCCACTGTGCCGTTGTTCCCATTGTCTGTGCAATGTCTACTGCATTTGTCTTGCCATCTGGAGCGGCACTTGCAAATACTGGTGCTACATTTGTTGCAGAAAGTGTCAATGCTAATGCACTGATCATCATTTGTTTTCTCCAATTAGATCTCATATATACCTCCTGATACCTTTGTCTTTTCATATCTTTCTGACTCTTAAAGGATTCTATCATATATATGTAAATTCTAATTGTATTGAATTGTAAATAATACGTAAAAAGATTCTGAGATATCAATCTATCTCAGAATCTTTTTGATGATGTTATATTAACTTTTTGTGTTATTTACCTTGATGTTCTAAGGCTGCTTCTACAAATCCTTTAAATAATGGATGTGCTTTATTAGGTCTTGATTTAAACTCAGGATGTGCCTGTGTTGCCACAAACCATGGATGTTCTGGAATCTCTACCATCTCTACGATTCTTCCGTCTGGTGAGCATCCGGATAACATCATTCCATTCTCCTGAAGGATGTCACGATATTCGTTATTTACTTCATATCTATGACGATGTCTTTCGTGAATCTCTTTCTCTCCATATAATTCATATGCTTTGGATCCTTCTGTTAATACACATGGGTAAGATCCTAAACGTAATGTTCCACCAAGATCTGTGACTCCGTCCTGATCTGGCATGATATGAACCATCGGATGTGTTGTGTCTGGATTAAATTCCTGACTGTGTGCATCAGAGAATCCTAAGACATGTCTTCCGAATTCTACTAATGTAAGCTGCATTCCTAAGCATAGTCCAAGATATGGGATCTTGTTTTCTCTTGCGTATTTGATCGCACAGATCATTCCTTCAATTCCACGATCTCCGAATCCACCTGGAACTAAGATTCCATGAACTCCACCTAACATCTCATCGACATTGTAAGAGCTGATTCTCTCTGAATCTACCCAGCGGATCTTAACATCTGCTGAATTCGCGACTCCGGCATGCTCTAAGGATTCTACGACACTGATGTAAGCATCGTGTAAAGATACATATTTACCAACTAATGCAATCTCTACTTTATGTTCTGGATGTTTCCATGCATTGATCATCTTCTTCCAGTCATCAAGATCTGGATCTGGGCATGGCATGTTCAGACATTCACATACTTCATGTGCTAGATGTTCTTTCTCCATCATCAAAGGTACTTCGTATAATACTTCTGCATCTAAGTTCTGAATAACTCTTGAACGTTCAACGTTACAGAACTGTGCGATCTTTCTCTTGATTCCATCATCTAATGGATAATCAGAACGGCATACAAGGATATCTGGCTGGATTCCCATTCCCTGTAAGTCTTTGACACTTGCCTGTGTTGGTTTTGTCTTTAATTCTCCTGAACTCTTTAAGTATGGAATTAATGTTACATGAATTAAAATACAGTTTTCATGTCCTACTTCATGCTGGAACTGTCTTAATGCCTCTAAGAATGGCTGACTTTCGATATCTCCTACAGTTCCTCCGATCTCAATGATCGCTACTTCCTGATCGCTTGGGTCTTCACTTCTGTAAAAACGGCTCTTGATCTCGTTTGTTACGTGTGGGATTACCTGTACTGTGTTACCACCATAATCTCCACGACGTTCTTTGGATAAGATACTCCAATATACTTTACCTGTTGTAACGTTTGATTTCTTATTCAGTCCTTCATCGATAAATCTTTCATAATGTCCAAGGTCTAAGTCAGTCTCTGCTCCGTCATCTGTTACGAAAACTTCTCCGTGCTGGATTGGGTTCATTGTTCCTGGGTCAATGTTGATATACGGATCAAACTTCTGGCTTGTGACATGATAGCCTCTGGCTTTTAGTAATCGTCCCAGAGAAGCTGCTGTGATTCCTTTACCTAATCCAGATACAACTCCTCCTGTAACAAATACATACTTTACTGGCATGTTTCTTCCTCCTATATGTGAATTTTCTACTACTTTCTTATATTATCCCATTCAAAATAATATCATATCATATTCTTTTTGATTTGTCATTGTGATTTGTTAAAAATAATGAAAAGGATTCTTATGTTTCTATATCATAGAATCATAGGAATCCTTATTGTCATATTTTAAAAATCGAAAAGTGCTCACATCACAACTTAGATAGAGGATTGCAGATAAATATAAAATGATTGTTGATGATGATAATCTAAAATACAATTCTTTCGAGATTCTATGGGGTATGGGCGATGAACGATCGCAGGAAAACCGTAGTTCTCGAACTGTTTATTAAGGGGAGTTTGTGCTGTAAGCACTTTCTACCCATAATTTACCATATCATTTTATATTTGTCAATTATTTCCTTTACTTTTTTGTAAAAGTTTACATAATTATCATTTTCATTATTATTGATCAATGATATCACCTGATTTTTACTATTTCCTTTGCTGTATGTCCAGCTTCCTAACTTACCGCTCTGTGGCGTTTTCTTGATCATAAATGTGTTTAACCATTCTTGTGCATCCTTGGATGATATACCCATTTTTTCGAAACAGCCTTTTAAGAATATCTTTTCTTCTTTTGTGAATCCTTTGAATGCTTCTGTTTCATCCCAGTAGATCAACATCTGTTTGATCTTGTGATCTTGCAAAAAGATCTGGATATTTTTCCTTACATATAATTCTTCATTATTATAAGAACGAAGAATAACTTCATTCGCAGCTGATCCACTATGATCCGTTATAGCCGTCCACATCTCTCTGCCATTTTGTGGCAGGTCAGATAGATTACTCCTGATTCCAATCACTTTGTTAATATCAAATCGAATGATAAAACGTTTGTAATTATAAAGACATGTTAATCCATTTTTCTTGAATGTATGCCATTTGTCTGTATTATGAAACAAGTATGTTTTATCTCCAGCCTTTACTTTAATTCCTGCTGTGTCTTTTTCGCATTGTTCCATCCATTTTTTGATCCCTTTATATCCTGAATTCTCCATCGTATTGATCAATTTAGAGTTCTTCATATAATACTGAGCTGTTCCATTGATACATCTCTTATGATTTCTATTTGTTGCATACAAAAGACCATCTTTGTAATTCCAATTGAGATCCTGAATTCTTTTTTTCTGAATCTGTAAGATTTTGATAATTTTCTTCAAATGTATTGTCTGGTCTTTGAATGATATCGTAAAATCCGTCGGTATCGTAGCTGTCGGAATCTCCGTCGGAATCAATATCTTCATCCGATTGCTGTATTGAAAATCTATGAAGAACTGTGTCTTCTGCTCTTAAACGCAGCTCATACTCACCCGTTTTATCTTCCATGATACTCGTTTTCCATACTTCGTAACTTCCACTGTCATCTAAAAGAGACGAACTTTCATCATCTGATTTCATCATCTTATAAAATTCTTTCAGCCATTTCTCATTTTTTATTTCTCTTCTGTCTTCTGAAATCTGATTGATCTTATCTTCTGTGATAAAATTATTTTCATTTGCTGACAGACTGATCGTTGATACAAACTGCTTTTTGCTTGTCAGCGGATAGATAAATAGTCCTGCTACCATACAAAATCCAAGAAGGATCGCTATTTGTTTGACTCTTTTTCTTTTCTTAAATGATATGCTATACCATTTTCTCTGTAATTTTGACGGATGACGGTAAAGCACGATTCCGATCGTTGCCAATAAAGCTAGAAGGATCAGTGGTGATAATATGATAATATAACCAGTTGCAGTTGAATAATACATTATACTGCCCTCCTTTTCTTACGCTTTTCTACTATATAATATATGATCGTTGCGATCACTGCTGCCAGAATGCCGCCTGTGTATGACTGAATCTTGAACCCTGTCACTACAATGAATAATGAAACACAGAATGGGAAGATCCATACAAACAGATGCTCCATCCATGGAAAATACATAAAATTATTCCTCTTTGCCATATCCGACTTTTGAAATACATAAAATGCAACTCCAAAAAATACTGCGATCAATACGATCTGAATCAGAAGGATCTGTGCAAAATGATCAAACGAAGCCATCGTCACCAGCTGGTTCACACCTTTATCCCATATAAACTGTTTTGTGATCGGTCCATTTTCAAAAATTGCAGCCATCCACCAGCCATGATATATTGTATCTGGGAATGATAATACTTTTGGCATCATATAATCCATAAAGTTTGGAAATAACATTGCTCCGATTCCGATCGCTCCTGCGATCCATGGTCTTTTGCAGATATTCTGAAAAAATATAGCAATGGCATAGATGAGTGTCAATGATACCCATATAAATAGAAGATACGCACACAAATGTATGATGTTATCATTTCCAAGAAGTACTGCTCCGTTTTTACATACGGATAGATTCATCTCATACCATGACTGTGCTTTTGTTCTCATCATGATCATTCCGAATGAAAGAAAAAGCCATGGAATCGTATATGTCATCATTCCTGTGATCGTCCTTGTCAGAAAAATCTGACCTCTTTTGATCGGAAGCTGCATTAAAAATTCTCCACATTTTGATGTACTGCTTTCCCGATACTGTATTACCGCTACAAAACTAACCGGTATCATAAGAACGATAATGAACATTTCATAGTATTGATCTAATGTTCCTAAAAACAGATTGCCATAATTATTATAAATGCCTCCATAAAAATTATTGATCTGATCTGCAGTTCCTGAAATATCGTTTGCGATCACATATTGTAATATGAAACATATCACTATGGTATACACTAATGTTATGGCTAGCAGATTTCGTTTTTCATGATTAACAAGCCCTCTCATAACATTTCCTCCTTATTGTCTGAATAATCGATACAGCAAAATATGTGATCACTAATATCACTACCAAATATATAAACCAATGTACTGCATTTAATTTCTGTATGATCAGTTTATAACTATCTGATGAACACATAAATTCTTTTCCCCATGCGATCAATCCATAAATTCTGGTTCGAAGTGTCTTGTCATACTTAAATATATAAACATATATCTCATGATTACTTAATGCATTAAAACACAGGATCGTGATCACTATCGTCGTGATGACTTTATTCTGCATCCCTGATAACCTTGTTAACATTCGGTTCTGTGCCTGCTCCTGCTTGATAAACTGTCGTTTTGCAAACCAGATACTAAAGACTCCTGCTGCAAATAAAACGGCAATACAGATGATCGCAGAATTTACATATTGTGCTTTCCAGATCGGATTGCTCTCCAAGCTATTTGTATCAAGCTGAAAATTTAATGGATATAAAAATGTTCTGCCGAATCTTCCATAGATAACCCACTCGAGTATCGCAAATCTAGAAGATCTTACCTTAAACAGCAACTGGAGTAAAAATGCCAGATTCTGAAGGATCATCGGCAATATCACATAAAATGTAACGACTGCTATGACAAGTCCTTGCCAGATATATGCTGTCACGATCAATGAAACCTGTATCAGTGCACAAAATACAAAACAAATTACTGCATTCCATAATGTGCATATGATCACATTCGTGATTGATTCCGCATTCGGAATCGTTGCGATCTTCATTGCAAGAAAATTCCATAGATGATCTCTGCGAACAAAAGTGATATATGCAGTTTTGTAAGACTCTTTTGGTAAATGTCTTTCTTTGTCCATGGAAGGCTGTAGATATATTGCTGTTTTTATTTTGCTGCAGTTGATATACAATTCCTGCTGATAATGCTGCAAATAAAATTATGATCAAAAGCCATCCATTGACAAGATCATCCATCATCGTCTGTGGCAGTCCATCCTCCGGATATTTGATATTCCATGCGGAAATCCCATATAACAATGCTGCTGGTGGAAGTACCAGATTATATTTTCTAAAAAATTTCATCTCCAAGTTCCTCCTCTTAGCGGTTGCTGTAGACGAATACTTCTTCTAAACTTAATGGAATTTCCTCTACTACAATCGCTCCTGCTTGTTTTAATGCCTCATGAATTGGCTCTCCATACCCTTCTAATATTACTGTGTATACACTTCCAAGATTGGAATATGTGATCACTCCCGAAAGTTCTTTGAAGATCTCGCTTCTTGATTCTCCAAATACAACCTGTAATTTTGTAAATCGTTCTTTCATCTGATCCATTGTTCCCTGATAAAGGATCTTTCCGTCCTTCATCATACTTGCGGAATCGCAGAAACTTTCTAAATCCTTTAAATCGTGTGATGAGATCAGCACACTCATTCCATTCATATCGACTTCATTGACAATAAAATCTTTGATCTGTTTCTGTGCGATCACATCAAGTCCTGACATTGGTTCATCCATGATCATCACTTTTGGATGAATGGACAGATTCAACATCGAAGCTAATGACATTGCCTGTCCTTTGGATAATTCTTTGATCCTTTTGCTTACATCTAATCCGATACTCTGATTGTAGTCACTAAATACTTTCTCATCGAATGTTGGGTAGATCTGTTTATAAAATTCTACCATCTCATCGATGTGATACCCTTCAAAATACTGGTTGCTGTCTGCAACATATCCTACCTGTGCTTTTACTTTTGGATTCTCGAAAATTTCTTCTCCACAGACCAGAATCTGTCCTTGATCCTGTTCATAAATTCCTGTTAGACATTTGATCAGTGTTGTCTTTCCACATCCATTGCGTCCTACCAGCCCATGAATGCTTCCCTCTTCTATATCAAGGCTGATTCCATGAAGAATCTCATTCTTTCCATATGATTTTTTCACGTCCTTTAGTTCGATCACTTTCATATCCTATCCCTCCAGATCCTGATAGATCTCATGTATCAGGCTTGCTATCTTCTCTTCATCATACCCTTCATAACGAAGCTCACTTAATATCTCTTTTAAACTTGTCTTGATCTCCTGCATCTTTCCTTTGTCCACCTCTTGTGAAGCATTTTCTGCCAAAAATGCTCCCTTTCCTCGTATTGTTATAATTACTTTCTCTTTCTCCAACAACTGATATGCTTTCGCTACAGTATTGGGTGTTACATTGAGACTTAATGCTAATTTACGAACGGACGGCAATGCATCTCCAGGTTTTAGATATCCTTTCCACGCTGCTTCTTTTACTTGTTCCATAATCTGTTCATAAATTGCCTTGCCACTGGCAGGGTTGATTCGAAACACACCTGTACCTCCTTATTGTTTTTGTCGTACTGTATGCCATACTGTATTAGCTGTACTAACTGTACCATTTCATATGATACAGTTAGTTTATATACTTTTTTCTTATTTGTCAATAACTTTTTTAAAAATGTCAAGAAAATTTCCTAAAATGAAAAAACCTCAAAGCTTCTTTCCGAAACTTTGAGGTTCTTCCTAAACAAATTGTATGAATATATAGAGGGTTCATTGCTTTCGCAATATAAATCATTCTTATAACAGGCTCTTTGCTGTGCTTCCAATGGTTGTGATGATGAAATAACAGCTGGTTGCTCCTGCATCAAGAACACCTCGAGAGCGTTCTCCAAGGCGGCTTGCTCGTCCGATCTTGGCTACAAGATCTTTTGTAGACTGCCATCCTTTTTCTGCTGCGGCATTCATAGCATCCAAACATTCTGCAAAGTCTTTTCCTGCTTCTTTTGCTTCTACAAATGCTTCTTTTGCTGGAATCAATGTGTCTAGCAGTGATTTGTCTCCTACCTGTGCAGGGCTGATATCCTGAATTCCTTCTACAGAGGCTGTGATCATTTCTGCGAATACATCTGCTGTGATCTCTTCTTCATCTTCACATGCCTGAGCCATCTCATCAAATAACATTCCATACAGAGGCCCCATTGATCCACCGATATCTTCTAACAGTGTCTCACCTAATGTTGTCAGTCCTTCTGACAGATTATATGTAGTTCCTTCTAATTTCTTCTCGCACATCGTAAAACCTTTATTCATGTTGATCCCATGATCTCCATCTCCGATCTTACCATCAATCTCACTTAAGTAATCTCTTTCTTTCTGAATTGTCTTGATCAGCTGGTCTACGATAACTCCTGCATCGGCATTTTTAAAACTTGACATAATTTCCACCTCTTTGAATTAATGTTGTACTTTTCTTATCTGTGTTTATTTTAACATACAATCTTTTTACCTGAAATGATTTTCAGTTCAAATATGGCACTCATTATGGTGCTATGTTTCACTCTGAATTCAACTCTTATTAGAACTGTTTTAATCCTACAGAGTTTGCTGGCATATCGATGCATTCTTTTAATTCATCATCCAGCTTCATCACTGTTAATGTAACACCCATCATCTCTAAAGATGTAAAGTAGTTTCCTACATAAGAACGATGTACTTTGATTCCTTTTTCTGTTAAGATCTCTTCGACTCTGTTATATACGATGTACTGTTCCATGACTGGTGTAGCACCTAATCCGGATAATAATACAACGACTTCATCTCCACTTTCAAATGGAAGGTCAGGAATGATGATATCTAACATTTCTTCTGCAATCTCATCAGCTGTCTTTAATGGCTGCACATTGATTCCAGGTTCTCCATGATGCCCGATTCCTACTTCCATCGTTCCATCTTCAATCTGGAAATTTGGATGTCCAACTGCAGGGATCGTACATGGTGCTGTACCGATTCCTACGGAACGTGTATTGTCAATTGCTTTCTGTGCTACAGCGATAACTTCATCAAGACTTCCGCCCATGGAAGCTTTTGCTCCACCGACTTTCCACATCAGAACTTCACCGGCAACCCCACGTCTTTTTCTAATTCTGTTTTTGGTGCTGAAGCACAGTCGTCATTTGCTACCACTGTCTTTACTTCGATTCCAAGTTCTTTGCTTTACGCATTGCCATCTTTACATTCATGTTATCTCCAGCATAGTTTCCATAAAGACATGCAACACCTTTTCCAGCGTCTGCTTCTTTGATCGCATCTAAAAATGCTTTTGCTGTTGGTGAAGAAAAGATTTCTCCGACTGCAACGGCATCACAAAGATTTTCTCCGATATATCCGATAAATGCTGGTTTATGCCCGGAACCTCCTCCAGTTACGATACCAACTTTTCCTTCGACTGGTGCATTTTTATATTTTAATACCCTTGCATCTTCTGTTGTAGACACGATGTCTTTGTGTGTCTTTACAAAACCTTTTAACATATCTTCTACAACAAAATCCGGATTATTTACAATTCTATTCATTTTTGTCCTCCTAAATTACATTGCATCTGCGATTGCTTTTAAATTTTTGAGTCCTTCAATTGCTAATTCTTCTCCTGTATCAGCAAAGTTTCTCCAGATTGCACAGTTTCCTGCTAATTCTTCAAAACTTGGGTCAAAGGATTCAATAACAAGTGGTCCATCGTATCCGATCTCATCCAATGCCTGGAAAAATTCTTTAAATGGTACAAGTCCTGTTCCTGGAATTCCTCGGTCATTTTCATTGACATGTACATATCCAAGGTATTCTTTTCCGCAAGTTTTAACTGCTCCTGAGAAGCTCTTTTCTTCACGGATCATATGGAAGCAGTCAAGATGTACTTTGACATTTCCTGTTCCAACATCTTTACAGAACTTCACTGCATCTTCTGCAATATTTAAGAAGTGTGTTTCGAAACGGTTGACACATTCGACACAGATGGTCACATCTCCTGTCTCTTTTGCATATTCAGCAACTTCTCTCATACATGCAACACCCCAGTCCCATTCCTGGTCAGTTCTTGGCTTCTTTGTAAGGTATCCCCATCCAGCATAGTTTACTCCGCCAAGGATTGGTGCTCCCAATGTATTACAGATGTCAACGCATTTCTTCATCGCTGCAACTGCTGCCTTACGAATCTCTTCATCCGGTGAAATTGGGTTTGTTCCAAAGTTAATGTTGTTGTGCAAAACACAATCCATTCCAACTCTTGCTAATTCAGCTTTTACCTGCTCCGTTGGAAAATGTATATGGATTTGCGATTGCGAAGTCTACGACTTCAAATCCTATTTCTTTTGCTTTTTCAATGATCCAGAGATCTTTTTCTTTAAAATCTTCTGCCCAGATAAAGCTGTCTACTCCAAATTTAAATTTCATAACAACACCCTCCTATTTTCCACAAAATTCTTTCTGATATTCCATGATTCTTTCTACTTTTGGTGTGGATGGTCCATTTTTGAATGTAAGTCCCATCCAGATATCTAATAAATAAAGTGCCAACTGTGGTGCAATGACTCTTGCTCCCATACACATGACATTTGCATCATTACTCAAAACCGAACGTTCTGTTGAAAATGGATCATGGCAAACTGCTGCTCGGATTCCCGGCACTTTATTGGCTGTCATTGCCATTCCGATTCCTGTTCCACATACAAGAATTCCTCGATCACAAGTACCATCTGTTACTTTCTTACAGGTTCTTACTGCAACATCCGGGTATAATTCAACTTCCCCTTCTCCTACTCCATTATCAATGACTTCATGTCCTGCTTCCTGAAGGTGTTGTTTGATTGTTTCTTTTAACTGATAAGCTGCTTCGTCACATCCCAATGATATTTTCATGATCTTTTCCCTCCAATATCTAACGGAAATTACCGTAATAAGTTATATCAAATCCATCCAAAATGCTCACATGCATTTTTAATTCCATCATCTACATTGCTGTCTGTTACATAATTTGCGATATCTTTTAAATCCTGGCATGCATTTCCCATCGCAATGGAGAACCATTCTTGGCAAAACATATCCATGTCATTGTAGTCGTCCCCAAAGACTACAACATCTTTGATATCTGCATTTAAATGTTCCATCATTTTTATGATTCCACCACGTTTGTTATCTGGCTGGAACATTAAATATTCTGGTTCAAATCTTAAATGTCCAACAAGTTCCTTTGTTGTCAGCTTCTCTTCATCTTCTTTTGGAATTGCTACGTATACTTTATAAATGGCATCTGCTTTTTCTACTTCCAACATGTCATCAATGATATAACGTGTTGGTTCTTTTCTTTTTCCGACCTGGCGTAAGAATTTATCATCCGTCATGTACACATCTTTCGTATCATCTAATGCCACACACCATCCATAACCAAGTTCTTCTGCCTGATGAATGATCTTAATGCATCCGTCTTTATCTAATGGAATATTTTCTACTAACTCATTATCTATGACACAGCCATTTCCTCCACAACATACCATGTTCTTAAATCCATTGGCATCTGTGAATTTTCTTGCTTTGTAGTGAGCGCGTCCAGTTGCGATTGCAACGAAATGTCCATTTTCTTCTAATCTTGTCAATGCTTCTCTTGCACTTGGGACGATCTCGCCTGTTGATCTGTCTGTCTTTCTTCGATCAGATAAATTTCAAGATATCTTCCGGATGATCAACCACATAGGATGCATGATTTTCTTCCAGTTCTTTTCTTCCTCGAAATCCCCATGAAACACCGATGGTATCCATACCTGCATTCTGCCCTGTCTGCATATCTGTTTTTGAATCTCCAATATATAAAATTTCTTCTTTTGGAAGTTTCATCAAATCTGCGATTTCTAATGCTGCGCTTGGATCTGGTTTCTTAGGAATCCCTTCACTTTCACGTTCTCCATACACTGCGGTCCATGGGTACTGTGAAAAATATTTATTTACCAGCGCACTGGTATAATCTCCTCGTTTATTGGAATTAACTGCAATTTTAATTCCTTTTTCTTCTAAGCTCTCAAGCAATTTAAGAATTCCTTCATAAGGAATTGTTTTGTTTAAATATCTCTTCTGATACGCTTTTGAAAATTGATTCACTGCCTCATCAATAAACAATTCATTTTTTGTTTATCCTCTGGCAACGCCCTTGTGATCAATTTACGAAAGCCATTCCCTACCATCTGTTTGCATGCTTTCGTATCATGTTCTTTCCATCCATAGATCTTCATAACATCATTGACGCTGTCTCTTAAATCTTCGATTGTATCTAATAAAGTTCCATCTAAATCAAAAATAATTCCTTTGTATGTTTTCATCTTTGTTTTCCTTTCTGGCTTTAGTTAATATGGGATGATAAAGTTGCCTTTATCATCCCATATTATACAATTACAGCTCAGTAATGGCAAAGACTACTTTTACTGGTTTATTCTCAAAATTTTACTAACTGATATTTTGTTCCTGCTGGTAAGAAGAATGTATCTTCTGGTTCCAGTACAAAACTTTCTTCAGCGTCAACTAGGTTTACAGTCACTGGTCCATCTACGCAATATAATGCTCCATCACCTTTGTGAACATCTGGATCTGAACATCTTGGTCCGTATCCTCCTGCTGGAAGTACCATTTCTCCAAAGTGTCCGTAATCATTACTTGTAATGAAACGAAGTAACATTGGATGAGTTGTTCCATGAACATTATTTAACTTTTCGAAGTCACGTACTGCGTATACAGCTCCTGTTTTTCTAGCTTCTGCTGGATCTACTGGCCAGCATCCGATGTCATCTGTGCATCCCTGACGAGAGATATCTTTGATCGCTCCTCTCATATCTGGCAGATTATCATTGTTTGGTCCTTTGTAGAATTTTGTTTCTTCTTCTGTTGGAATGACTGCTGGTGGAATATGTTCATCCCATGCTTTTGGTGTGATGAAATAAAGGATTCTTGCTTTCTGGTCTGAGAAGTTATGACAACAGTGCCAAGCACCTTCTGGCATGAATAATCCTTCTCCAGTTTCAAGATAAGCGAACTGTCCGTTTCCACTTCTCTGTACTACAGGTCCGTTTAAGATGTAGTAAGATTCATCACCAGGATGGATATCTAATGGTGCGAATACTCCTCCAGGCCCTAACTCGTAAATTCCTAACATAAATGTATCAGTTGTTACTAATGTAAAAGTATTGTCAGAAGTAAATGCATTGTTTGGTGGATATAATGCTGTTGAATACTCCCATTTTTTGATCAATGTAGGTTTCTTGTTATCAGGTTCACAAGGAAAACGTCCCTGAATATCAACTAATTTTGCCATTTTAACTCTCCTGTCTGTTCTTTCTATTAACTGTTTTTTATGCTTCTTCCTGAGGTTTTGTAACTAATACAATTAAAGCTGCTGAAATTGCTCCGGCAATTAATAATGTAATGAAGAATGGAAGTACTTTATTCATAGCGAATACTACGAATACACCACCATGAGGTGCACGGATTGTAATTCCCCATAAGTAAGAGATTACTGCTCCAGCTGCTGATCCAACCATGTAACATGGAATATATTTAATATTTTTGGCAGCATATGGGATCGCAAATTCTGTGATCATACATAATGCTCCAGCGAAACATCCTGGGATTCCGGATCTATCTTCATCTGTAAATTTCTTAGGTGCGATCAGCATTGCTAATGCCACTGCTAATGGAGGTGCACAGCAAGCTACGAAGTTTGCGGCCATTGGTGCATAGTTTCCTGTTTCCATACAAGCTAATGCAAAAGCATAAGCAACTTTGTTACATGGACCACCCATATCAAAGGCAAGCATACATCCTTGTACGATTCCGAGAAGGATTAAGTTTCCAGTTCCTAAGTCATTTAATAATTTTGTTAATGCCTGTGTTAATGCTCCTAAAGGTCCTCCAATAACATAGTGCATTAATAAACAGATAGCTGCACATCCGACAACTGGAATGATCAATGTAGGAAGTAATGATCTTATTGCATTTGGTAATGGAATTTTCTTTAATGCGTTTACTAAATATCCAGCAATAATACCTGCGATCAGTGCTCCGATAAATCCTGACTGGTATCCAAGCCCCCAAGGGTCCGTAGCCATCCAGCCACCGAACATACCTACACAGATACCTGGTTTATCAGCGATTGAATACGCTACATATGCACCTAATACTGGTACCATGAATGTTCCTAAACCAATTTTACCAATCCAGAAGATTGTGGATGCGAATGTGGAACCATAAGGTTCTACGCTAGGGATATTATATCCTCCTAATAAGAATCCTAATGCTACTAAGATTCCTCCTGCAACTACGAATGGCAGCATGTATGAAACACCTGTCAAAAACGCTTCTTTGATATCATCAATTACATCTCTCATTTGTTTCCCGTCCTTTCATAAAATATTTTTAAGGTTTCTCTTTTCTTATTTTCCGCTAAAAATAATATTCGGGTCTTTGATCACTTCGTGTGGTTTTGTCTGGAAGATCTTGTCTTTGTATGGTTCGAATCTTTCTGCTTTTGTAAGCCCTACGTCATTTGCAAAAACGATCAGATCCGCTTCTTTAATATCACGATCTCTTAACTTGTCTTCCAGTCCGAGAGCCCCCTGCTTCTCGACCTTACACTTGTAACCTCTCTCTTTACATACTTTCATAATAGCTTCCGCTGCCATATAAGTATGAGCGATTCCAGTTGCGCATGATGTTACTGCTACTACTTTCATAGTTTCCACCTCCTGTAGCTTTTATAGTTGTAATTGTTTTATGCCATGAATCAGATCATCATAGCTTTCTGCCTTCTCTAACAGTTCTAAAAACTCTTCGTGTGCTAACATTCCTGCTAATGTTGCTAATACCCTTAAATGGTAATCATTCTCTTGATTTTCAGATATTGCCAATACAAAGATGTATTTAACTTCACCAGATTCCCCTGAGGACTCATAAATGAATGGCTTCTTACATCTACAAAATCCAATTCCTGGTTTCAGAACTTCTTTGCATTTTCCATGAGGTATTGCAACGAAGTTTCCCATATATGTTGGCCCTATGGATTCTCTGTATTCCAGAGCATCTTTGTAGGCCTTTGCGTCTGACACGAATCCTGCTTCTTCGAATTTTGCAGTCATCACATCAAACATATTTTCTTTGTCCTTAAAAGGCTCACAATCAAGAATTACCATTTCATCGAGTAGTACTTCCGCTAAATTTACACCACTCATGAAATATTCTCCTTTTTATGATTTATCTTATTTTCCGTTTTTGAACGCTTTGATTACGTCTTTTGCATATCCTTTCATGAATTCATATGCTGCTTCCTGTAATTCATGATATGCAATCTTACCATCTGTCTCAGCTACTTTGTCTGCAACAAATTTTGTTGTAGCTTTTGCCATATAAGAATAGTAGTTAACTTTTGAGCATCCTGCTGTGATCGCATTCTGTACCTGGTCAAATTCTACTCCTGATGCACCATGCATTACGATTCTTGTATCATCAGGGATTGCTTCTCGAAGTTCTTTGACTCTGTCAATATCAAGTACTGGTGGTTCAGCATAGATTCCGTGCATTGTTCCGAAGCATACTGCTAAGGCATCACATTTTGTTCTTTCTGCAAATTCTTTTGCTTCTGCTGGTTCTGTGAAGAATTCTCTGATATCTTCATTTGTCAAAACTCTCTTTTCTGGATCATCATCATGTGTATCTTCATCTGTAGATGCCATGATTCCAAGTTCTGCTTCTACTGTGATTCCTGCAGCATGTGCGAATTTAACGAACTGTGCAACTTTTTCAACATTCTCTTCAAAAGGAAGTGCACTGCAATCGTACATGATAGATGGAAATCCAACTTTCACTGCTCTCATTACAAATTCATAGTCACTACCATGATCTAAATGAACACAAACAGGTACTCTTGCTTCTTTTGCATATTTTAACATGATCGGCCCGATTCTCTCGATTGGAATCAAAGAGTCATGTACCTGAGCATGGTCAATGATGATCGGAGTATTTAATTCTTCTGCTGCACCAATGACTGCACGAACTGTTTCTTCATTTGGTGTGTTGATACATGGGATAGCGTATCCTTCTGCTTCTGCAATCTCCAAGATTTTTTTCATGTTTACTAGCATTTGTTCTTCCTCCTGTAACATAAGTTTTGTTGATTATTACGTCTAATGGAATTCTTCCATTAGTAGTTCATAAATTTCTTCGGAACTATTTGCTTCTAGGATTTTTTGAATGTCTTCTTTGTTATCGATCAGTGCATATAAATATTTGAATAATTTTAAGATCTCGTTTGATTCTTCCATATTAATTGCTAAGAAAAATACTAATTTAACCTTTGATGATCTCGACCATTTCACTGGATATTTCATTCGCATGACTGCGATGCCGCTTTTCTTTACGGAATCTTTATAAACATGTGCCATTGCGATCTGACTTCCAATTGTTGTCGGTCTTCTTTCTTCTAATTCAAATACTTTTTCTGTGACATCTTCACTAAGACATCCTTGTTCCAGTAATAACTTACTAACCTGTGCGATAGTTTCCTTTTTAGTTGTTGCCAGTGCATCAATCACAATCAATTCTTTCTGAAATGCTTTCTTCACAGTTTCTATAACTTGTTCATTCTTCATTTCCTGTGCGTACTCATCCATCTGACTGATGATCTTATTGATGTCCAGCTGCGTGACATGTTTTGTGATTTCTATGACATTATTTCTTTTTTCTTTGAGTGGAACGGTTGATATTACCAGTTTCCCTTTTGTTAATTCTGGTTTAAAATCGTGAATATGTACGATTTTTATGATTTCTAAATTACTGATTTCATTCTCAATCTTCATTGCTTCATATTTTGCTGAATAAGGATCTGTTGCCATAACAAAGATTCCTTGTTTTTCACTTCCTGTTTCCATGGATGCCTGATGGATCAGTAATGCGAGCCAGGCAATCTCATCCTGTGTCAATACAAATCCAAGTTTTTCTTCCAAATGGAAAGAGTAAGTTAAACAAACCGCATAACTGCTCTGAATCTGTTGCTGTACGTCCTTGTGAAGATCGTCCCATTCAACTAACATGTAATCATGTCTGATACTTATCTTCTTTAAAAAAGTAGCAATTTGTTTTTCCAGTTCCCGATAGTGATAGGTACTTTCTTTTCCATCGCCATAAAAACTGTGTAGATGTAATCTTCTGCAATATTCATCAGGTAATCATCCTGAATCTCGGCTTCTACTTCACAAGTTTTTGCTACAGCAAACTTTGCTGCCAAGAACTGGTATTCAAGTTCCATCTCATCTTCATGTGGGAACATGCGGTCAAGAATCTTCTTTGCTGTTTCTACATATATATCATCGAGCTTTGTCATTGTTCTGTCTGCTTTATTTCTAATCTTGTTTCCTTCTTCCATTCTTCTCTTAGTTAATAGAAGGTATTCCGTCAATCTGCAGAAAGAAATGTCTACAAGCACAACTCCTAATTCTGCTTCACTATCCGCAAGATATTCCTGAACCATCATGATATCTTCTTTGGAATAGTAATCTGAAAAATATGTAAATGCTCTTTTACTGATCCTGTAATCTAGTTCCTGTGGAAGTTCTTCAATGTACGTGTGTTTCCAGTATTTCTTATTCTGTGTGTCAACAATTGCCTGCCTGATATCAAACTCTCTACCTACAATACTGATTCCCTGATTTTGAACTTTTGATAATTCCAGATGAAAGGTTGCCAGATATTCTTCTATCATTTTCAGATCTTTTTCTATCATCTTTCGGCTAACACATAATTCCTCGGAAAATAATTGAACTGTGTAATTTGCCGGATAATTAAATAAGATATCTAAAATGTAATTCTTTCTGTAGTAGAAAGATTCTGGGTTTCCATTTGCATAGGAATCAAGTACTTCCAAAATATTTTCTCTCTGCTGATCTGTCACCACCATGCAGATTCCTTTTTGGGTACTCTTAGTAGTTTTCCATCATAGTCTTCAATAAATTTTGTAATATCTTTTAAGGATCGTTTGATACTGCTTATGGAAATTTCAGTCATCTCCGATAACTCTTCGATGGAATAGAATCCATACATATCAACCATTGCACGGATTACTTTTTCCTGTAAATTATTCATGATAGGCCTCCTCAATGAATAAAACACTAAAAAGTAGCTTTTCATCTGCTGTATCTTTTTATTTGTTTTTTGCTCTCGCTACTTTATGGTCTTATTGTATCAATTGTTTTTCTACTTGTACATAGTTCAAAACTTCCGTTTTTGCACTAATTGTTCGGATAAAAGTGCAAAAAAGTTCAAAGAACACTGAGAATTTGTTTAAATATAGTTCATTACAAAAAAGAACCCCTACATAATCTAATCTGATCATGTAAAGGTTCTCCCAATTCTTTATGTAATTATTCCACTACTCGTCTTACACAAACAATTCTACGGTAGTTTGCTCTTGGCGAAATTTTGATTCCTGTTCTTCTGTTACTTGCATGTACGATCTTTCCATTTCCAATATACATCGCTACATGTCCATTATAACAGATGATATCTCCTGGCTGTTTCTCATTATAAGAAACCTTTCTTCCTGCACTTCTTAATTCAGAAGATGTTCTTGGAAGATTATATCCAAATGATCTGTAAACTGATCCGATAAACCCTGAACAGTCAGCTCCTCTGTTTAAGTCTGTTCCACCCCATACGTAGGAGTTTCCAACAAAACGCTGTGCAAATTGTGCTACTGTCTGTCCTTTGTCATATGTTGTTCCTTCTAATGCAGGAGCGTCTGTGTTGATATAAACATATTTCTTTAAGACATATCCTGTTTTACCGTTTACAGAAACCTTTCTCCACTGTCCACTTGTTGAATAGACTGTGACAGGTGTTCCAATCTCTAATCTCTTTAAAACTTTTGATCTTTTTGATTTGCTGGCTCTTAATTTACACCAGTGTCTGAAGATTTTTCCATTATATCCATCATCAGCCTTAACCTGCTGTTTTGGTGTTGTTGTGATTGCTGTACCAAATATAAATAAAAAGACTAATGAGAAAATTGTTATTTTCTTTAATCGTGATTTCATTGATAACCCTTTCAATTGTTACACTTCTGTTACATACTTGAAGAATTTTACCATATAACGACACAAATGTAAAGGAAATAGTGTATTGTTTTAAATTTTATAATTAACAAATGAAATAATTGTAAAATTTGTATCATTGTGTCTTTTTTTTGCATACAAAAAGAGACCTGATAAATCAGATCTCTTCAGCGTGGGCGAGAAGATTCGAACTCCCGGCCTTCTGGTCCGTAGCCAGACGCTCTATCCAGCTGAGCTACGCCCACATATTCAATTGTCATATTTGACAATTCAGATGTTATTCACATCTAAATGCCGCAGACCGGAATCGAACCGGTACTCGATTTAACTCGAACAGGATTTTAAGTCCTGCGCGTCTGCCAGTTCCGCCACTGCGGCATATACATACCTTAATTATCTGGCATATAAGTGGGACCAATAGGACTCGAACCTATGACCCTCTGCTTGTAAGGCAGATGCTCTCCCAGCTGAGCTATGATCCCAAACGATTGGTTTAAACACAATCTAGCGACCCGGATGGGAATCGAACCCACGACCTCCGCCGTGACAGGGCGGCGCTCTAACCAGCTGAGCCACCGGGCCAGAATGTAAATTATTTAGTTTAAATGGACCCTCGGGGACTCGAACCCCGGACCGATCGGTTATGAGCCGATTGCTCTAACCAACTGAGCTAAAGGTCCGTTTAAAGCCGTTGACCGGACTTGAACCGGTAACCTGCTGATTACAAATCAGCTGCTCTGCCAATTGAGCCACAACGGCATATTAGACGATATCACTCATTTATGAATCGTAATGACTCCAACGGGATTTGAACCCGTGTTACCGCCGTGAAAGGGCGGTGTCTTAACCACTTGACCATGGAGCCTGATTGTTCGACCGCTTCACGGTCTTAATACTTTATTCAGTATTTAACTCCCCGAGCCGGGCTCGAACCAGCGACAGCACGGTTAACAGCCGTGTGCTCTACCAACTGAGCTATCGAGGATTATTATAA
>ENA-OQOA01000221-OQOA01000221.1-human-gut-metagenome-genome-assembly--contig:-NODE-221-length-29349-cov-6.900828_pt1 | contig 29349 bp, 22 predicted proteins | sample MGYA00242633_ERZ504888 | MGnify/ENA primary metagenome ERZ504888 (study PRJEB26092, sample SAMD00036372) | human gut metagenome | host: Homo sapiens | study: EMG produced TPA metagenomics assembly of...
CCCAGGAATTTGCGCGCCGTTACGGCTTTTAACGGCGCAAACGCCACGACCATGTCATTCACGTTAGGAACGGCTTCATGAACTTCCGCTCATCTCTCGCCTGCACCTCGAGCGATATCGCCCGCTGGGGGCTGCGCTCCGTCCTTAAGCGCCAGGGCGGCGTACTCCCCGGCCGCATCGCCATGAAGATCGACCCCGAGCTGCTAAGCGACCTCGCGGGCCTTGTCGACCGCAGTGTGGTGATCACCGGCACCAACGGCAAGACCACCACCTCCAACCTCATCGCCGATGCCGTTGCCGCCAGCGGCGCCACCGTGGTATGCAACCGTGCCGGAAACAACATGGAGCCGGGCGTGGTTGGTGCCCTGCTCGAGGCGCGTGGCAACCTTAAGCGAACCGCCAGCAGCAAGCGCGTAGGCGTCTTTGAGTGCGACGAGCTCTACACGGTGCGCGTCCTGCCCAAGCTCAAGCCGACCTACTTTGTGCTGCTCAACCTGTTCCGCGACCAGCTGGACCGCTACGGCGAGATCGACCACACCCAGGACGTCATCGCCCACGCGCTGGAGCTTTCGCCGACAACGACGCTCATCTATAACGCCGACGACCCGCTGTGTGCCGCGATCGCCGTGCGCGTTCCCAATGCAAGCATCGCCTTTGGCATCGACGGCGCCACCGACACCGAGTCTGACCGCATTAGCGACTCGCGCTTTTGCTCGCAGTGCAACACCCCGTTGGAGTACGACTACGTGCAATACGGCCAGCTCGGTGCCTACCATTGCCCCTCGTGCGGTTGGGCACGCCCTGCGCTTGTCCGTCGCGTGACGGGCGTGGAGCTCGGCTGCGACGGCTACGATTTTGACCTGGTCTTTGGACCCGACGCCGACGCACCCGCAACGCACATCGCCACGCGCTACAACGGCCTGTACATGGTCTATAACGTTGCCGCCGCCTTCTTTGCGGCGCGCGAGTTGGGCGTGGACGCGGCACATCTGCAGCCCACGCTCGATGCCTACGTCCCCGCCGGCGGACGCATGGGCCGTTGGGATATCGCCGGCCGAACCGTCGAGGCCAACCTGGCCAAGAATCCCGTGGGCTTCGATCGCCAGATCCAGTCCATCAAGACGGCAGGCGGCAGACTCTGCGCCTTCTTCCTCAACGACAACGATGCCGACGGCCACGATGTCTCCTGGATCTACGACGTCGACTTCGAGCGCATCGCCGACACACCGGGCCTTGTCGCCTTTGCCGGCGGCACGCGTGCGCACGATATGCAGGTGCGTCTCAAGTACGCCGGCATCGACGCCGCCATCATCTCGAATATCGAGCAAGCAATCGGTGCCGTGGCGGACGAGGAGGCTGGCGATACTTTCTACGCCGTCGCCAACTACACGGCCTTCCCGCCACTGGTCAAGGAGCTCGACGATCTTAAGGGCACCGATGCAAGCTCGGTCGCCTCCTGCGCCGTAACACGCGCCAATGGCAGCGCTGTCCCCACCGATATTGCGCCGGTCGAGCTCTCGCGCCCGCTGCGCATCGTCTACCTGTATCCCGATGCTCTCAACCTCTATGGCGACGGCGGCAACGTCATTGTCCTCGAGCGCCGCTGCTCCTGGCGCGGCATTCCCGTGCGTGTAGACGAGGTCCGTATGGGCGAAACGCTTGATTTGACCGATGCCGATATCGTCATGATGGGTGGCGGCTCCGACCGCGACCAGCTAGCCGTGGCACACGAGCTGCTCGCCCAAAAAGACAAGGTCGCGGCCTATGTTGAGGATGGCGGCTCGCTGCTCGCTATCTGCGGCAGCTATCAGCTGCTCGGCCGTTCGTACTATATGGGCGAGGATCGCATCGAGGGCCTGGGCGTCGTTGCTGCTGAAACCGTGCGCGGCTCCGACCGCCTGATCGGCAACGTCGCCGTCAAGACCGACCTGTCACCCGAGCCCTTTGTGGGATTTGAGAACCACGGTGGCCGCACGCTTTTGGACGCCGAGGCCACGCCGCTCGGAACGTCCGTCGTCACGGGCACCGGTAACAACGGCGACGACGGCTTTGAGGGTCTGATCTACAAGGGCGTCATCGGCACGTACCTACACGGACCGGCACTGCCCAAGAACCCCGAGCTCGCCGACTGGCTCATCGCCCACGCTCTCGAGCGCCGCGGCGATGCACGGGCCACCGCTCTGCTGCCGCTCAAGCCCCTCGACGACACTTACGAGCACGCCGCCCACGACGCCGCGATGAAGCTCCTCCTCTAACGCCCCGCCACCACAAAGGGGACAGGCACCTTTGTGGTGGTTTTGACCTGCCACGGCAGTTTGTCTCAATCTGTAACATCTAGACCGTTAAAAGTCGTCTTACTGTTACAGATTGAGATATTCGTCCCGACGCCCGCCGTTTGTCTCGATCTGTAACAGATAGAGCCGATTTGCCCGCCCAGATGTTACAGATTGAGATATTTGAAAATCAGGATAGGGAGCCAGCTCCTGTGTGGTGGTTTTCCAGTTTGCCAACGATATACGCGCCGGCAAAAAAGTCTGCTATACTCTTTCCCGCTGTCCCCATCGTCTAGCGGCCAAGGACGCCACCCTTTCAAGGTGGATATCGCGGGTTCGAATCCCGCTGGGGGCACCACAGAATCTGAGAAGCCCGTTGCCAATTCGGTAGCGGGCTTTTTGCTACCCATGCGCCGGGATTCGAACCCGACAGGGTGCGGAGCTGAGGAAACGCGCAAGCGTTTTCCAGCGCAGCACGCAAGGAGTGAAGCGACGCAGCGAATGCGGGCGGCGCCAGCCGCACGCGGACATCCCGCTGGGGGCACCAACTTTAAAATGTTCGAACCCGCCGGATGTAAGGTCCGACGGGTTCGTTCTTTTTGCCGTTATAAGACGAAAAGTACTCAATGCCCTTGCGCTAGATAAACAGCTCGCACTCCTTCCGTTCGGCACAGGCTTTGCTCAACATCTTGGTAGCCGCAGAGAGCATGATGGGGTTTACCGCGCGGGCGGCATGCGGACACACGGCGACACAGCGCATGCAAGAGATGCAGGTCTTTTTGTCCACCCGCTTGGGATCGTCTTTATCGATAGCGCCAACAGGGCACGCTGCGGCACAAGCCCCGCAAGCGGTGCACTCTTTTGTGGCCTTGGGCACCATACCGGCGCCCCCCGGCCTTCTTATAGGGACGATTGCCCGGAATAGCCGGCTCAGAAGCATCTCCTGCAGATATCTTTTGCTGAATCTGATCCGCAAACCCAATGAGCTGCGCCGCGTCCTGCGCATCTGGCCGACCGGCTGCAAACTGGCGAACAATAGAATGCTCGGCGATGGCAGAAACCGCCGCGATCACCCGAAAGCCCGCGCCCTTTGCCGCATCCTCAAGCTCGACCAGCGTGTCCTCATACGCGCGGTTTCCGTAAACACAAACCAGAACCGCCTGCGCACCGTTTCCCCGCATCATACCCAAGCGCTCCGCAGCCACAGCCGGGACTCGCCCGCCATACGAGGGCACCGCGATCACGGCTACATCCTCTTTTGTCATCGCAACCGTGCGAAAACCAAGCCCGCTATCGGTCAGATCTACAGCAACGGTTTCCCCTTCCAACGCATTGGCAATGTAGCCAGACGCCCTTTCCGTTCCGCCGGTCGGGCTAAACACGATATCGAATACCCTCATCGGATCATCCTCCCCTTTATGAACAAACGCCCGAAACGTCCGCATGCCAAAACAGGTTACAACTTTTAAAATGCCCCGCGCGAAACGCTCGCTCGGCTGCAAGTTCAAAGCAGGTCAAAGCGGCAAAAAAGAAGGGGCCTCACACAGGCGAGACCCCTTCACACGCAAAATCAAACGTGTCTGTTACACATAGAACAGAATGTCGTCGTAGGTCGGGACCGGCCAGTAGTCGGCGGCCACGATCTCCTCCATGGCATCCACGGCGGCGCGCAGCGTATCCATAGCGGGAACGACCTCGTGTGCATACACGTTGGCCTGCTCCTGACCATCGAGGGCTTCGGCCTTCTGATGCACGGCGTCGAGCGCCTTGATGGAGTCGTTGATGGTGGTGATACCGTTGCAGAGCTTGTTGAGCGTGTTCTGCTCGCACTGCATGGCGGCCTCGGCACCGGCGGCACGAATAGTCTCAAGGCCCTTAGCGACCTTGGTGGCATAGGCGGTAATGACCGGGCGATAGGTACGACGCGCCTCGCGAACCATCGTGGTAGCCTCGATGTTCATGAGCTTGTTGTACTTCTCGAGCTTGCAATCGTAGCGGCACTGAGCCTCGGCCTTGGTCAGGACACCCGTCTCCTCAAAGAGCGCAATGGCCTTTTCGGAAACAAAGGCGGGCAGGGCGTCGGCCGTGGTCTTGTTGTTGGCAAGGCCGCGCTTCTCGGCCTCGACGGGCCACTCGTCGGAGTAGCCATCGCCGGAGAAGAGGATGCGCTGGTGGTCGGTCAGGACCTTCTTGCAGTACTCGAGCGCAGCGTCCTGGAAGTCATCCTCGGGCGTACCCTCAAGCGCGTCGGCGAAGGACTTGAGCGACTTGGCCACGGCGGCATCGAGCACCAGGTTGGAGTCGGAGACGTTCTGCTCGGAGCCGCAGGCACGGAACTCGAACTTGTTACCGGTGAAGGCAAACGGGGAGGTGCGGTTGCGGTCGGTGTTGTCCTGCATCAGCTTGGGCAGGGTATCGGCGCCCAGGTCGAGCACGCCGCGCGTGGCATGGACGGAAGCCTTGCCATCGATGATCTTCTCGACGACCTCGGTAAGCTGGTCGCCCAGGAAGATGGACATAATCGCCGGAGGAGCCTCGTTGGCGCCCAGACGATGGTCGTTGCCGGCCGAGGCAACGGAGGCACGCAGGAGCTCCTGATAGTTATCGACGGCCTCGATCACCGCGGTGAGGAAGACGATGAACTGCAGGTTGTCGAGCGGGGTGTCGCCCGGATCGAGCAGATTCTCGGACTCGGTGCCAAGCGACCAGTTGTTGTGCTTGCCCGAACCGTTGATGCCCTCGAAGGGCTTCTCGTGCAGCAGGCAGACCAAGTCGTGGCGGGAGGCGATGAGCTTCATTTTCTCCATCATGACCAGATTCTGGTCGATGGCCTCGTTGACCTCGCCATAGACCGGGGCGAGCTCATGCTGGCAGGGAGCAACCTCGTTGTGCTTGGTCTTGGCGGGAATGCCAAGCGCCCACAGTTCATCGTCCAAATCCTTCATATAGGCCGAGACAGTGGGGCGGATAGCGCCAAAGTAGTGCTCCTCGAGCTCCTGGCCCTTGCAGGGAGCAGCACCAAAGAGGGTGCGGCCGGTGATGACCAGGTCCTTGCGCTTGCGATAGGCGTCCTTCTTGATCAGGAAGTACTCCTGCTCGTCGCCCACGGAAGGAACGACCTTCTTGGGGGTCTTGCCAAACAGCGCCAAAACGCGCTTAGACTCACGCGAGAGCGCAGTCATGGAGCGCAGCAGCGGGGTCTTCTTGTCCAGGGCCTCGCCCGTGTAGGAGCAGAAAGCCGTGGGGATGCACAGGACATCGTCCTTGATAAAGGCGGGGCTAGTGGGGTCCCAAGCGGTGTAGCCACGGGCCTCGAAGGTAGCACGCAGACCGCCGTTGGGGAAGCTCGAGGCATCGGGCTCGCCCTGGATGAGGTTCTTGCCCGTAAACTTGGTAATGGCGGTGCCGTCGTGGTTGGGCTCCAGGAAGCTGTCGTGCTTCTCGGAAGTAATGCCCGAAAGCGGCTGGAACCAGTGCGCGTAGTGCGTCGCGCCCTTGGAGATGGCCCAGACCTTCATGGCATGGGCGACGGCGTTGGCCACATCCAGGTCGAGCGGCTCACCGCCCTCGAGGGTTGCAGCAAGGCGCTTCCAAATGTCCTTGGGGAGGTAGTCCTTCATGACTTCCTCAGAGAACACCATGGTCCCGAAGCGGTCAGTAAGTTCGGCCATACGGAACTCCCTTCGTATCGGCACCGCGTGAGAAGCGGTGTTGATTACTAACGAACGAGTCATAGCTTAGACTCGCCGTGTTTCCGCGACATTACCGTTATGTTGCTGTCGCGAAACCAATCATTGAGGTTACCCTATCGAGGCGGCGTTGCCACCCTCAACAGCCAATCAACTGCATAAATTGCAGACCTCTCCCCATGGTTTAAGGGTAGTCAATGTAGAATGGGGCTTTATTAACTGGTATTTCGCATCAGATACCATTCAATATAGCCCCATCCTACATTGACCGCCCTGTTATAGGAAATGCCGATAGCGAAGCATTTTCGATTGGTATCACCAAATCGCGAGAGAAATTCCGTCTTGGCGCAGTGGTGCTGTAGAATCCTTGCAACAAAACATCGCACCTAGGCATCTAAAGGAGCACGATATGCGCGTCGACGAGGTTTTTAAGCAGGCAGCATCCCGGGGCACCGCGCCCGTTTCGTTTGAGATGTTCCCGCCCAAGGGCGAGCTGACCCTCGATACGGCTCGCAAAGTGGCAGGCAATCTGTGCAAGCTTTCGCCGAGCTTTGTCTCGGTCACCTGTTCGGCCGGCGGCTCGGGTAACGGTGCCACCACCGCCCCCATCGCGCATATGATTACGAGCGAATTCGATACGCCCTCGGTAGCGCACCTCACCTGCGTGGGCCGCACGCATGCCGATATCGCCGCCAAGATTGACGAGTATCGCTCGGCCGGTGTGGAAAACGTGCTAGCCCTGCGCGGCGATCTTCCCGCCGGCGCAACCGAGGACGACAAGCCCGCCTCGGACTACGCCTACGCCCGCGACCTCATCCCGGAGCTCGTCGATGCCGGCTTTTGCGTGGGCGCCGCAGCCTACCCCGAGGGCCACATTGCCTGTGAGGATCTCAACCTCTCGGTCGAATACCTCAAGCAAAAACAGGACGCCGGCGCGAGCTTCTTTGTGACGCAGCTCTTTTTTGACAACGAGTGCTTCTACCGCTTTCGCGAGCTTGCCGACAAGGCCGGTATCACCGTGCCCATTACCGCGGGCATCATGCCGTTTATGGGCAAGTCACAGATCAGCCGCATGGTCTTTATGTGCGGCGCGTCGCTGCCCTCCCCCGTCATCAAGATTCTCGCCAAGTACGAGAACGACCCCGAGAGCCTGCAGGCAGCCGGTGTAGATTATGCCGCCCGTCAGCTTTGCGACCTCAAGGAGCACGGCGCCGACGGCCTGCACCTGTACACTATGAATCGTCCTGCGATCGCCGCAACCATTATGGAGCGCCTGGGGTAATGGAAAAACCGCACATCGATACAGCTTTTGGTGAAGTGCCGGCCGACCTTGCGTCGCCGGCGCTCTACCGTATCGATGCTGCCCATCGCCCCCGAGTCGACCGTGCCGAAATGCTGCGCTACCTGGGCTACGGCGGTCAGCAGATTGAGCCCGAGCTGTCGCAGCGTATTGAGCTTGTCGTTGAGCGTTTGGAACTGGACATTGAGCCCCGTGGCGTGCGACGCGTGTTTGCCGTCGATGCCACGGGCGTCGACGAGCAGGGCGAGCCTTGCATCCGCCTGGTCGGCACCAACGTTGAGCTGCGCGGCCGCGATATCTATCGCCACCTCAAAGACGCCCGCTTTGCCGCACTCATGGCATGCACCCTCGGCATGGACGCCGAGCGTCGCCTGCGAACCACGGGAGCCCAGCAGCCCCTAGAGGGAGCCGTGCTCGACGCCGCATGCTCTGCCTATGTAGAAGCCGCCGTCGAGCAGATGGACCAACAGGTCAAGGCTGCGGCCGCCGCACACGGACTCGCCGGTAACTGGCGCTTCAGCCCCGGCTACGGCGACTGCCCGCTTACGGCCCAGCACTCAATCGTGGCTGCGCTCAACGCCACGCGGCTCATCGGGCTTACCGTCACGCCGACCAGCCTGCTCATGCCCACCAAGAGCGTGACCGCGGTGATCGGTCTGTTTGATGGCAAGGTCCGCGACGCCCAGAGCCGCCCCACCTGCAATATCTGCCGCATGCGCGAGCACTGCCGTTTCCGCGCCGCCCACACCACCTGCTATTCCAGCCATTAGGAGCCCTCGATGTTTACTCCGCTTATCACCCATGATTCCGACGGTACCGCGCTGGCAGCGCCCGTCAATACTGCGCGTTGTAACGGCGCCACGTACAAGACGCGCACGATCGGCGACCTTCGCATTAAGGACGATCGCCTGCGCGCCGCCATCGAGGGCACGGGGCACCTGCTGTTCGATGGCGGCATGGGCACCATGCTGCAGGCGGCCGGCATGAAGGCCGGCGCCCTGCCCGAGCTGCTCAACTTTGAGGAGCCCCAGGTTATCACTGATATTCAGCGTCAGTACGTCGAGGCTGGCTGCGACGTAATCACCGCCAACACCTTTGGTGCCAACGCCCACAAGCTCGACGGTGCCGCCACCGTGGCAGATGTCTTTGCCGCCGCCGTCGCCTGCGCCCGCGCGGCCGGCGCCCACTACGTCGCCGGCGATATCGGTCCCATCGGCGCGCTGCTTCGCCCCTTGGGCACCCTGAGCTTCGACGAGGCCTATGACCTCTTTGCCGAGGAAGTGCGTGCCGGCGTCGATGCGGGTGTGGACCTCTTTATTATCGAGACCATGACTGACCTTGCCGAGATCAAGGCGGCGGTCCTCGCCTGCCGCGAGAACTCCGACCTGCCCGTCTTTGCCACCATGACCTTTGAGGAAGACGGCCGTACCTTCCTGGGAACGAGCCCCGAGGTCGCCGCCATCACCCTCGACGCCATCGGCGCCGACGTCCTGGGCATCAACTGCAGCCAGGGACCGGCCGAACTCAGAGGGCTCGCCGCACGCATGCTCACCGTTACGGACAAGCCCGTTATGGTGCAGGCCAATGCGGGACTGCCCCGCGTGGACGATGACGGCAATACCGTCTTTGACATCCAGGCACCCGAATACGCCGAGGCCGTCGCCGGCATGATTGAGGACGGCGTGAGCGTCGTGGGTGGCTGCTGTGGCACCACGCCCACGCACATGGCGGCACTTCGCACCCTCATCGACAACCACACGCCCAGCCCACGTCACCGCAAGCCCAGTATGTCGGTCACGAGCGCCCAGACGGTCGTGGACCTTCCCTGTGACGGCCACAAGATCGCCGTCATCGGCGAGCGCATCAATCCCACCGGCAAAAAGCGCCTGCAACAGGCCCTGCGCGACGGCGACCTAGACTACGTCGTGAGCCAGGGCATCAGCCAGCAGGAACAGGGCGCCGACATCCTGGACGTCAACGTAGGCCTGCCCGAGATCGACGAGGTCAAGATCATCCAGCAGGCGACCGAGCAGCTCCAGGGCTCCACGCTGCTGCCGCTGCAGATCGACTCCACCGACCCCGCAGCCGTCGAGGCAGCCGTGCGCCGCTACGCCGGCAAGCCCATCATCAACTCGGTCAATGGCAAACAGCAGATCATGGATGAGATCTTCCCGCTAGTCGCCCACTACGGCACCAACGTCGTCGGCCTCACACTCGACGAAGGCGGCATCCCCGATACTGCCGAGGCTCGCTTCGCCATCGCCGAGCGCATCGTGGCCGAGGCTGCCCGTTACGGCATCGGACCGGACCGCATCCTCATCGACTGCCTGGTCATGACCGCCTCGACCAACCAGCGCCAGGCCGAACAGATCCTGCGCGCCATGTCCCTGTGCAAGGAACGCCTGGGCGTCAAGTGCGCGCTCGGCGTGTCGAACATCAGCTTTGGCCTGCCTGCCCGCCCGCTGCTGGGCTCGGTCTTTTGGCCGCCGCCTTTGGCGCGGGCCTCGGATGCCCCCAGTCATGAACCCGGGCTCCAAGCGCTTTATGGATACCGTCTACAGCTATCGCGTCCTGAGCGTTGAGGACGAGGGCTCGACCGGATACATCGAACGCTACGCCGGCTGGACCGATCCGTACAAGATCGCCGCGAACCCGGCGGCGGCTCAGGTAGTATCGACCGACACCGCGCCCGCTGCTGGCACCGCCGGCACTGACAGCAACGACGACCCGATTCGTCGCATGGTCGTCTCGGGCCGCAAAGGCGAGATCGCGGCCGAGACCGAGCGCCTGCTGGCAGATCACGACGCCATGGACCTCATCAACAATCACTTTATCCCCGCCCTCGACGAGGTTGGCATCCTCTTTGACCAGGGCAAGTTCTTCTTGCCGCAGCTTATGGCCTCGGCCGAGGCCGCGCGCGTGGGTTTTGACACCATCAAGCGCCTGATGCCCGCCGGCGAGATTGCCGACAAGGGCAAGATCTGCGTGGCCACCGTCAAGGGCGACATCCACGACATTGGCAAGAATATCGTCAAGATGCTGCTCGATAACTACGGCTACACCGTCTTTGATCTGGGTCGCGACGTCGACCCGCAGGAGGTGCTCAAGACCGTCAAGGAACGCGACATTAAGCTCGTCGGCCTCTCGGCGCTTATGACTACCACGGTCGTCGCCATGGAGGAGACCATCAAGCTGCTTCATGCCGAGGTGCCAGGCGTCAAGATCATCGTAGGCGGTGCCGTGCTCACCCCCGAATACGCCAAGCAGATCGGCGCTGACTACTACGCCAAGGACGCCGCCGAAAGCGCGCGCATCGCCGAAGAGGTCTTTGGACAGTAACACAACGGAAACAACCGAGCACCAAAACGTGCCGCACGCGCCACGAGACGCGTGCGGCACGTTAGAATAGACAAGACTATGCTCGTTTTGGCAGATAGGAGTGCAAGGATGGCGATCACGCCCGCAGAAATCGCGGAAACCCGCGGCATGGTCGAGGAGCAGAACCTCGACATCAGGACCATCACCATGGGTGTTTCGCTCATGGGTTGCGGTGACGAGAACCTCGACCGCATGTGCACGAAGATCTACGACCACGTGACGCACACGGCTGAGCACCTGGTCGAGACCGCCGAGAACCTCGAGCGCGAGTACGGTATCCCCATCGTCAACAAGCGCGTTTCTGTCACCCCGGTGGCACAGATCGCCGCGTGCTGCAAGGATGAGGACCTCACCCCCATCGCGCATGCCCTCGACCGCGCGGCCGAGACGCTCGGCATCGATTACCTGGGCGGTTTCTCCGCACTCGTCCAGAAGGGCATCGGCGACGCCGACCGCCGCGTCATCCAGTCCATCCCCCAGGCGCTTGCCACCACCAGCCGCGTCTGCTCCAGCGTCAACGTCGCCAGCCTGCGTGCCGGCATCAACATGGACGCCGTGCTCATGGCGGCTCAGACCATCATCGATGCCGCCAAGCTTACGGCAGACGAGGATTCCGTTGGCGCCTCCAAGTTTGTCTGCTTTGCCAACATGGTCGAGGACTCCCCGTTTATGGCGGGCGCCGTCCACGGCGGTGGCGAGGCCGACGCCGTCATCAACGTAGGCGTCTCGGGCCCCGGCGTTATGGCGGCAGCCCTGGAGACGCTGCCCGATTCCGCATCGATGATGGAAGTCGCCGAGAAGATTAAGCAGACCGCCTTTAAGATCACCCGTGCCGGCGAGCTCATGAGCCGCGAGGCCGCCCGTCGCCTGGGTGTCGAGAAGGGCATTGTCGACCTGTCGCTGGCTCCCACGCCCGCCATCGGCGACTCCGTCGCGCGTATCCTCGAGATCATCGGCGTGGGCACCTGCGGTGGCCCCGGCACGACCTGCGCGCTCGCCATGCTCAACGATGCCGTCAAGAAGGGCGGCGTCATGGCCAGCTCCAGCGTGGGCGGTCTCTCGGGCGCCTTTATCCCCGTGTCCGAGGACGCCGGCATGATTGCTGCCGTCGAGGCCGGCGCACTTTCGCTCGAGAAGCTCGAGGCCATGACCTGCGTGTGCTCCGTTGGCCTGGACATGATCGCCATCCCCGGCGACACCCCAGTCGAGACCATCGCCGGCATCATCGCCGACGAGATGGCCATCGGCGTCATCAACAACAAGACCACGGCCGTGCGCGTGATTCCCGCTATCGGCAAGGGTGTGGGCGACTGCGTTGAGTACGGCGGTCTGTTCGGCCGTGCGCCCATCATGCCGGTGAACCCCAACGCCGGCACCGTGCTTGCACACCGTGGTGGACGCTTCCCGGCACCGCTGAACTCGCTGAAGAACTAGCTGAGGGGGACTGGCGAGGAGCCCCGGGGAGGGCAAATATATAAGGTCGCCTGCTCGGACAGTCCTGACTCGCACGGAGAGCACATTAAGTGCTCTCCGGCTCGTGCGGAACTCGCGATCGACCTTATATATTTGCCCTCCCCGGGGCTCACGCACAACGGGACCTCGGTTGGGTTCTATCCCTTTGGCAGTCGCTTCGCTTCTGCCCTACTTTGCTGGTATGGCGGTTTGGCGTTGGATCGGTTCTTTCTGATATATGCTGGTTGCGGCTCTTCTTTTGGGAGGAGTCGCTTTTTTGTTGCTAGGAGGTTGGCCCGTGGTTGATGGGGATGCTCGCTCTGAGCTTCTTTCTGCTGATTGGAATGACGAATGGATGCGCTTGCAAGCTGATCGGCATCGGGCTGATGATCCTTTTGAGTGGGATAAGCGGGCTCGGCATTTTCGGCCATCGGAGACTGCCCCGTATGCTCGGGATTTTATAAAACTGCTGGCGCTTGAGCCTGGTGAGTCGGTGCTCGATATGGGGTGTGGGGCTGGGTCGATTGCTATTCCGCTTGCTCAGGCTGGGCATCCTGTGATTGCAGCCGACTTCTCCCCCGCTATGTTGGGCACCCTTGATGCCGGCGTTGAGTATTACGGGCTCGAGGATCTTATTACACCGCTTGAGCTTGCTTGGGATGATGATTGGGATTTGGTTGGACCGGTCGCAAAAGCGGTGGATGTTGCCTTTGCCAGTCGCTCTGTCACCACGACCAACCTAAAAGGCGCACTTGCCAAGCTTGATCGAACGGCTCGTCGGCGTTGTGCCGTTACGATGGTCGCCAACTCGAGCCCGCGTTATGACCTGCACTTGATGAATGCCATCGGCGCCTCGGTTACCTGCAGCAATGGTTTTGTGTACGCCTTTAACATCCTTATTCAGATGGGTGCACTGCCACAGGTCACGTATTTTGAATCACCCCGCCGCGACACCTTCGATAGTCTCGAGGCAGGCGTGGCAGACTTTTCTCGCATGCTCGAGCACGGCAACGAGGACAAGATCGACCGCCTGCGCAACTATATCGCCCACCACATGATCGAGAACCCGCATGCCGGTGAGCCGGGATCCAAGGGCGTACCGCAGGGACGCTACATGCTCGACCACATCCGCAAAGTCCGATGGGCGTTTATCGCCTGGGAGCCGGTCTCCGTACCCCGCCCGTAGCCCATCTAAAGCTTGCATCGTCTTCCCGCCCGGCATCCGCATTCTTTGCGAACTGGGCAAACGCGCTCCACACCACGCCGTTCCTGCGCTATCGTGGGACAGCTCACGTAGATTAAGGCCCCATTGCGGGGCGCCCCATACATAGAAAGCGAGAACCCATGGCACTGACAGGAGCCCAGGTCAAGCAGCTTCGCAGCATGGCCCATCACCTCAACCCCGCCATCATCATCGGTAAGTCCGATGTCAACGAAGGCACCGTCGAGCAGACGGTCGCCTACCTGGAGAAGCACGAGCTCGTTAAGTGCTCCGTGCTGGACGGCTCCAGCCTTTCTGCCCGCGAGGCCGCCGAGGAGCTCGCCGAGCGCTGCCACGCCGACGTCGTTCAGGTTATCGGCCGCAAGTTCTCGCTGTATCGCGAGTCCTCGCGCAAGGATATCGAGAAGATCAAGCTCGTCTAAAACCGACTGGCCATACCGAGTAGTCTGCGGGCGTCCGAGTGATTCGGGCGCCCGTTTTTTATCGCTCGACAAGCACGCGCTTGAGCCTGCCTTCGACCAGGCGCTCATACAGGCGCCTTGTCTCGGGCTCGGGCACGCCTTGAACCTGCTCTCGCAGGTGGTGCATGTGGCCGCTGTATAGCTCGACAACATCGCGGCGTCGTCCCGCCGCACCGTAAACGCGCATGGCACAGCGAACCATGTCCTCGCGCGCAGTCTCTTGGCGAAGCCCCGATTCAACGAGCCAAATTGCCGATTGCAGGTCATTTTCCTCGAGAGCGGCATTCGCTCCCCTAATCATGCAGTCGATGTACTTGGATTGCATAATGTGGCGCATGCGCGTAAAAAACGTGGGGTTGCAACCGGTGGGAACATACAGCGGCCCCGCGTAGAGCTGCTCAACCTTAAGACAAAGCTCAACCAGGTGAGGGCCTCTCGCGCCCATACGGTTTCCCAGGATCTCGCGGCTCAGCTGGTCAAAGAGCCTTACATCGGTCTTAACGTAGTCGCCGTTGAGCCCTATGCACTCGTTTTGGATGAGCACGCACGACTTGCCATCCGGCGTTGGACCCAAAGCCGAGCGCAAGCGCGATACCGTCGAATACAGATTGTTGCGCGCGGCGCTAAACTCGGCATGGGGCCACAACTCCATGGCGATTGTCTCGCGGTCGACCATGGCATCCATGCCCAACGCGAGCCGCTCGGCAAGTGTTGCCGCCTTTTTGCGACGCCACATCTTATCCGTGATGGGAAAGCCGTCGCGCTCGGCGCGAAATGTGCCAAACATGCGCATCTCAATATGGCCGATCGTATCGACAGCCTTAACCTCGCCCGCCTGGAACAGGTGCTCGCTTTCGCCCTCAAAATCATCGCGTAGTGAATACCGCGACAGCTCACGCACCGGAAGCTTCTTGCGAATCCTGACGGCAGGCTCGCCCAGACAGTGCATCGCAAGACGCGCAAATAGCCGATACGATGGGTCTAAAATCCCCGAGCGATTCATAGACATCCAGGCGGCAAGATCGCTATCGCGGCCCGCAGCGGCCAGGTGCAGCGCCACGATCCAGGCTTCTGAGCCACCGACCTGCGTCTTGCTAATGTCGAGCAGCTCCGCCTCTTCGCGAACCGATACCAGCGACGTATTGCGCAGGTACGCCACGCGCTCCAGCAGCAACGCGTTTTCGCGCATGTACGCAATCGATTCGTCGGCGAGCTTGAGCACCTGAACCGCACGGAACTTCGCGTTGACCGGCCGCCCCTCCGCCAGCGATTGCCAACCCTCCAGCAATAACCCAAACAGCTGAATTTGATTGTCACGAACACGCACCGCAAAGCGGTCGAGCTCGCCAAACGCCACATCGTCGGTCACGGGCAAGCCCGCGAGCAGGCGCCGCGCGGCCAGCACCATACGCAGCCAAATGGATGGCGCCTTAAGCCCGCGGATATCGAGCGCCTCGAGTATCTGCGCCATCTTGTCATCGCGCTCGTCGGGTTTAGCAAACGAGCCGTCGAACAGCTCCACCAGCATATGGTCGGCCTGTATGAGAATCCCCGCGATGTCGAGCTCGCAATCATAAGCTTTGCACGCCTTGAGCTTCGCGAGAACATTGCCGTCTTCCGCTCGCTCGGTTAGGTGGCGCTTGACCTCGATATGCGCGGACAGCATGTCGAGCACCTCGCAGGATGTCTGTTCTTGCACAACAGGGTTGGCGGGAAGCCCCAGGTCATTGTCGCCATAAAAGGCGATGGTGAGCGCCTGGGCTATTTTCCAGGTAGCGGGATCGACCTCGCGGGCCGCCTGGTCACCCGCACGTTCGATAACGGACGCCATATACCTTGCTAGCTTTGTATTGCACACGCTGACAGCCGCCAGATACACGCCGAGTGCCTCGGCGGGTGCCGGCTCTTGCTCCTGCTTTTCCGCATTGATCATCGCCGACGCCGCACGGCAAATGTCCCCTCCGTGCCCGGTCAGGGCAAGATCGGCCCCATACTGCCCGGCAAGTTCCAATACCACATGGCGGTCCAAGAACGCGTCGGCCAGGTCCATAGCCAAATCGCATCGGCCCGCCTTGATCAAAATGCGAGCAGCCCGCGATACAAGTTCGGGACGGATCTCGGCAACAAGCTTTCGCAGCCTCAGGCGCGCGTTGTCCTTAGCGCCCAAACACCTAAAGGTGCGATCAGACGGATCCACGCCAAAAATCGGATAATCGCGCACAAAGATGGACTGGTCGACCATCGAAAGCCTCACGCCGCACGCCTCTAGCTCCGCAATGCGGCCCTCGCCCATCAGTACCATCAAACAGGCAACGGTAAACAACAGGTTGTTCTCGAGCGATGCGAGATCGGCCAGCGCCGCACCGTACACGTTGACGATTTCGTTCTCGAGCAACCCGGCAACATCGCCCTGTCCATACATTCCCGTCTGCAGGGCAGATACCAGCTCGGGTACACCCTGTGTGAGCCGATAGAAATCAAGCGATGTGCTGATTGAGAACGTCGTGGCCCATGACGAATACTCATAGGCGTGCACCTTGAGCATCTGCGCATTGACTTTTACAGAATCGCCCAGCCCGTGGATAAGCAATCGGTTGGAGGGGCGGCAGGCAATAAAGACCCCCGTCCCCGTAGCACGTAAGCTGCGGATTCGATCGATGAGATCCTCGGTTTCGTGCTGCTCGAGATTGGGCACGTTGTCGATCGCAACGAGCGAATGAGGTTTGTCCTTAAGCTCATCGGCGACAACCTCGAGCTGCATAAAGAGCTCGCGTCCAATCGCGCGGTCGGCCTCGATAATCCGAACCGGCCCTCGCGTGGGGTCCGATTTAACCTCCTGCACGTATTGCAGCAACACCGACGTCTTACCAAACCCATCGGGCGCGTAGAGCAAAACAATTCCCGCCTTGCGCCCTTTAACGATGAGCTCGTTCATCAAGCGATCGCGCCGCACCATATAGCCGCCGCCCGTCGGCATCAACTCGAGGTCGTCCGTATTGCCCAGATCGTTTACCATGCTTGCTCCTCAACTCGACCATATGGACACCGTAGCTGCAGGACCATATGAGCCGCCCCGTGAATAGCGCGACTTAGAGTTTTTAATTGTCTGCCGGTACGTGTTTGGCAAGTTTTTGTACAGCGAGGCCCGATGGTAACTTATCCCCCGACCAATAGGTCTTTGCGCAGGTCAATGCGCTTGCCAGCATGTCCCATCCCATTTGCAGTGTAGCGCAGTCGGCTATTTTTATTTGAGTTGCGCAACTCGCCTACTCCTCGCTACCGCCTGCGACTCTATGGTGGCAAATGTGCATAGAATCTGCTATAGAATGAATCACAAAAATTTAAAACCCTCCAGTCAAGCACGCGGCAAGGTTTCCGTCATGTATACGCCACGGCGTATGTCCACTAAAAAGGCCCCCGCAAAGCGAGGGCCTTTTGAGAAACTATGTAAGATCGCTTGATCGCGTTACTCGCAGAGCGAAAGAGCGGCCTCGTCAGCAACGACAACGCAGTTGGTGTGCAGCTGCAGGATCGAAGCCGGGCATTTGGGCGTAACCGGACCATAGCACATATCGTGCACGGCCTGAGCCTTGGCCTCGCCGTTGGCGACAACCAGGATCATGCGGGCATACATGATGGTCTGGGTGCCCATGGTGTAAGCCTGACGGGGCACGTCATCGATGCTGTCGAACAGGCGGCTGTTGGCCTGAATGGTGCTCTCGGTGAGGTCGACGCAGTGCGTGCCCTTGGAGAAGTGGTCATCGGGCTCGTTAAAGCCGATGTGACCGTTGTTGCCAATGCCGAGCAGCTGCAGATCCGGGTAACCGGCGGCAGCGACGATCTTGTCGTACTCGGAGCAGGCAGCGGCGGCATCGGGGTTGGAGCCATCGGGCACGTGCGTGTTGTTCAGATCGATATTGATGTGATCGAAGAAGTTCTTGCGCATAAAGTAGTGATAGCTCTGGGGATCGTCGTGCGAAAGACCACGATACTCGTCCAGGTTATAGGTGCTGACCTCGGCAAAGTCAATGTCGCCCTTCTCGTACCAAGCAGCGAGCTGTTTGTAAGCGCCAATCGGGGTGGAGCCGGTGGCAAGACCCAACACGCAATCGGGCTTGAGGATAACCTGAGCCGAGATGATATTAGCGGCCTTGCGGCTCATATCCTCGTAGTCTTTAGCTTTAATGATTTTCATTACGCGTCCTTTCTCGTACAAGAGAGGCAAGGCTCCCCTTACAAGCACTTGCCCGCGGCCCGCGTCGGCCGCAACCAACGTGTGCGGCCACCAGGGCGAGGTCGCGTAATATATGTGTCTCGTGTCTAACCGCGTCGAGGCCCCTGCCCGTCCACGGTGACCCAAAGCTGTTTAGCTTCGGACAATCCCCATCTTGCCACGGAGGGCGCCCTCTTTCAAGGGCGCCCTCCGTAAACGTGATTGAATTGTAGGCTAAAGGCCAAGCGGAGCGACTAGCGCTCGCAAGCAACGATGAGCTGGTCCATCTCCTCGACATGCTCGCCAACGGAGCCCTTGATGCTCGAGAACTCAACAGAGTTGCACACCAAGATGGGAACCGTCACATCGTAACCCTCGGCAGCAATTGCCTCGCGATCGAACTCGATGAGCACGTCGCCCTTATGGACGACATCACCCACCTGTGCATGCACGCTAAAATGCTTGCCCTCAAGCTGGACAGTGTCCAAACCAACATGGATGAGCACGTCTAGACCATCGACCGTGTTGAGCGCAACGGCGTGACCCGTGGGAAAAATGGCCTCGACCTTGGCGTCTGCCGGCGCAATCACACGCGTGCCGGTAGGCTGAATCGCCACGCCCTGACCCAAAAGGCCGGTGGCAAACGTCTGGTCTTTGACCTCGGACAACGGAATGACGTCGCCCGAGATGGGAGCATCCAGCGTAAGGACTCGACCACGCATACCAAAAGACCTCAGGACTTTAGTGAACATGCTCCCCCTCGGACATACCAATCAATCAAAATAGCTTTAACAGTTTACCACTTGGCACCCGTTTTTGACCATTAGGGAAGTTCGCGCTTGACAACCTCGACGATGTCGTCAACCACACGCTGGGTCAACTCGTGCGTCTCGGCCTCGGCCATCACACGGACCAGCGGCTCGGTGCCACTCGGACGTACCAGAATGCGGCCGCGACCGTTGAGCTCCTTCTCGGCGGCAGCGACAGCGTCCCAAATGGGCTGACAATCGTCCAGGCCGGCCTTATTGTCGGAATGTACGTTGACAAGTACCTGCGGGTACTTCTTCATGATACCGGCAAGGTCGGTGAGGGTGCGGCCGGTGCGCTTGAGCACGGCCAGAAGCTGCAGGGCCGTCACCAAGCCGTCGCCGGTGGTGTTGTGCTCCAGGAAGATGATGTGGCCGGACTGCTCGCCGCCGATGACGGCACCGTCCTCGAGCATACGCTCAAGAACATAGCGGTCGCCCACGGCGGTCTGGACCATCTCGAAGCCCTGCTCCTTCATGGCGATGGAGAAGCCTAGGTTGCACATAACGGTCGAGACGATCTCGGAGTTGGCGAGCTTGCCGCGAGCGGCCAAGTCGGAACCGCAGATGGCCAGGATGTAGTCGCCATCGATCTCGTTGCCCTCGCTGTCCACGAACAGCACGCGATCGGCGTCGCCATCGTGGGCCAGGCCGATGTCGGCGTGGGTACGCAGTACGAGCTCACGCAGGGGCTCAAGATGAGTGGAGCCGCACTCGACGTTAATGTCGGTGCCGCAGTAGTCGGTGTTGATGGCATGGACCGTGGCGCCCAGGCGCTGCAGTGCGGCGGGCGTGGTCTGGCAAGAAGCGCCGTGGCCGCAGTCGACGGCAACAACCAAGCCGTCGAGCTTAAGGCCGTCGAGCGTGTTGATGGCATGATCGACATATGCCTTGCGGGCGTCCTTCATCTTGATGATGTGACCCACACCGGCGCCGGTCGGCAGCGTGTCGGCAGCCATGGCCTCCTCGGACATGACCCAGGCGCTGATCTCTTCCTCGACAGCATCGGGAAGCTTCATGCCCTTGCGGCTAAAGAACTTGATGCCGTTGAACTCCGGCGGATTGTGCGAAGCAGAGATGACGATGCCGCCGTCGAGCTCGTTTTGGACGGTGAGCAGCGCCACGGCCGGCGTAGGGATAACGCCGCAGCAGTGCGGTCGGCCGCCCTCGGCCATAATGCCGGCGGTCAGAGCACTCTCGAGCATGGTGCCCGAAAGACGCGTGTCACGGCCGATGCAAATGTCCGGACCAAGGAACTTGGTCGCCGCACGGCCAAGACGAAACGCGAGGTCGCACGAGAGGTCGGCGTTGGCGACGCCGCGGACGCCATCGGTACCGAAGATGTTCTGGGGCATAGGATCGCTCCTTCCCAAGTGGGCAAAACGCAGTCGCCCACCCTAGTCGAAAAAGAAAAGCGGGACCCGCCGAGCAATCGGCAGGCCCCGCTTGTACATTGTATCTCGTAAGGAGATAAAACCTTAGCGCTTGGAGAACTGGGGAGCGCGGCGAGCCTTCTTGAGGCCGTACTTCTTGCGCTCGACCACGCGAGCATCGCGCGTAAGGAAACCGGCCTTCTTGAGGTCAGCACGGTAGTCGCCAGCGTTCAGAAGAGCGCGAGCGATGCCCAGGCGCAGAGCGCCGGACTGACCGGAGATGCCGCCGCCATCGCACAGAGCGATAACGTCGAACTGACCGGCGGTGTCGGTCACCTTGAAGGGAGCAAGGGCGTTCTCAACGAGCTGATGACGGCCGAAATACTGCTCGGCGTCACGCTTGTTGATGGTCACCTTGCCGGTGCCGGGGACGAGACGGACGCGGGCGACGGCGTTCTTACGACGGCCGGTACCCTGGTAGACAACGGTGTTCTCAGCCATCTTTAAGCCTCCAGCTCAATCTTCGTGGGGTTCTGGGCAGCGTGCGGATGCTCGGCACCAGCGTAGACCTTAAGCTTGGTCATCTGGGCACGGCCGAGGGTGGTCTTGGGCAGCATGCCGCGAACGGCGCGCTCGATGACCTTCTCCGGGTGCTTCTCCATAGCCTGGCGGAAGCTCTCAGCCTTGAGGCCGCCGTTGTAGCCGCTGTGGCGATAATAGGTCTTCGTGTCGGCCTTGTTACCGGTAAGCTGGACCTTATCGGCGTTGATGACGACAACGAAGTCGCCGCAGTCGCTGTTGGGCGTGAACTGGGGCTTGTTCTTACCGCGCAGGATCATTGCGATCTGGGTGGCAAGACGGCCCAGGACAGCACCATCGGCGTCGACGAGAACCCAGTTGCGCTGGACCTCGCCCTGCTTGGCGTAGTGAGTCGATTTCGAAATCACTTAGACTCCTCCATGTACAGTACGTGTTGTTACAGAGATTCACGGGGCTCTGCAAGTAACCCGTCCATATTACCCCGCTCGCCGCCCGAGTCAACAGGTATTTTGGTTCTGACCAGACTTTCTGCACATGTCGTCCATGGGTCATGACGTCGCGACACTAGCGCTCGACAAATGCCTCGATATCTCCCAGCAAGCGCTTTGCCTCCTGGCGGCCCTGAATATACAGGTCGAGGAGCTTTGCTGGATCGTGCTCAACGTGACCGACCTCGACCGGCTTTTGCGGAGCAACGACCAGTGCGCGGCCCTCGCGCTCATACTTCCACAGATGCATGCGCTGGATGTTATAGCGGTCGTGGCGCGTCTCGATAGCCTCGAGCAGGTAGGGGTAGTCGGCATAGCGGGCGCGCGCGGCGGGCATAAACTCGTAGGGCTTTTTCTCGTACGAGCGGTCCTGCGTGACAATGACAACCGCGCGATCGAAGCCCGCCTCCTCCAGCACGTGCTCGATGGGAACCGAATCGGCTACGCCACCGTCGACGTATTTGTGTCCGTCAATCTCGACCGGCGGCGTCACCAGCGGCAGCGACGTCGAGGCGCGCACGGCATCGAGGTCGAGCACGGCGCTTTTGACCGGCAGGTACGCGGCAGTTCCAAAGAGCATGTCCGTCGCGACGGCGTACATCTCGATGGGGCTCGCATCAAACGTCACGTTGTCAAAAGGATCCAGGCGGTCCTGGACATCGTTGAAGATAAAGTCGTAGCCCACAATAGAACCCGTGGACGCAAACGATGCGGCACCCATGAAGCGGTTGTCGTTGCAGAAAGCCAGGTTGATGCGGTTGGCACGGCCGATCTGGTGCGACTTGTAGTTCACGCCGTTGAGGGCACCGGCCGATACGCCATATACCGCCGGAATCTCGACGCCAGCCTCCATGAGGACGTCGAGCACGCCTGCGGTAAACTGCCCGCGAAAACTACCGCCCTCCAGGACGAGCGCGACCTTGCCGGCGTTCTTTGCTTTATCTTCTGCAGTCATGTTGACCTCCTGCTGTTTCGTTTTGGCTTTCTTCTACCCAGTTTTGGGATAGAGAGCGCACAGGTTTTGGAGTTGAGGGGGTGGGGCGGTCGGCGGGAAAGCGCGTCCCACTCTGCGTTGCTGCGGCGCATGGCAGGCTGAGATTCGATATCATCGCATCTATATAGGGTTGAGGCTTTGCGCGGAGAATCCGCGTATTTGCTTCGCAAATCCGCACCGGCTTCGGCCGCCTGCCGGCGTCCTCGCCCGCGGGCTAAAAACGCTCACGCGTTTTCTTAACGCCCGCGCCCTGCGCAGAGTTCGATTCTCCGCGGTATCTATATGTAATAAAAAAGCAGGTAGAGACACTTCTCTACCTGCTTGTAACTATTGGTGGAGGCGCGGAGAATCGAACTCCGGTCCACGAAAGCCCCCTGATTGGCATCTCCAAGCTCAGTCGCTGGTTTTGTCTCGGACGCTTTGCGCGCAGCGACACGCTCGCGGCGTCCTAACCGGTTCGGTCTTAGCCTGCGCCATACCGATTACGTGCGCAGGAGCATTCCCCTAAAATGACGTCGCGCCGGTGTCGGGGAAATCACCGGGTTGACGCGCCGCTATAAACTAAGCAGCGAGAGCCATAGGCTCAAAAGAAGAGTTGTTGTCAATTCAATTTGACGGTACCCCTGTTTAACGAGGCGAGGAGACCTCGGCTTGCTTCCTCTCTCAGAGCTATCGTGTCGAAACCAGTCGCCCCCGAATGTCGGGAAAGTCTGGATGGCATTGGGCACGAGCACCCAACACCCGTCGACTTTTCAAGGAACACGCGGGGTGAGCCCCGCTCGTGGATAGCTATCTTACCACGTTCTAAAGGCGGACAGCTGCTCTATGCACGAGCTGTGAAGACCATAATGTGCACCACACTTCGCACTTTTGCTACCGGACACGTCACGTATATTTTCGCCAAGCAAAATTGACCCGTCGAAAGGACCGTTATGGATACCAAGCAGCAACTCGTCAATGCTCTCGCAGGCCTGGGCTCAACCATTACCGAAGCTATGGATGTCATCGAAGGCTTTGTCCCCTGCGGACATCCCGCCCTCACGGTATCGAACGCACTTGTCGTGCTGGACGCTGACGATGATGCAGCTCTCGCCCAGCAGCTTGAGACCGTCGAGGGCTTTATCGACCACGTGAGTGAGAACCGCGGCGTGGCCGCCTACCACGGCATCGAGGTCGAGCTCGCGGGTCCCAAAGCCGATCTGCTCGCAGCAATCCGCGAGGTAGGCGCCCTTATGCAGACCGCAGGCGTCAAGAACACCCAGGTCAACGAGTGGGTCTACCGCAGTCTGGCAGCACTAAACGATTCCGACGAAAAGGCTGCCGAAAAGCTCGCCGAAGCCCCCGTCATCAAAGCTGCACTTTCCTAAAAAGGCCTGCGCCCGGACGACACCGATGCCGTCTGGGCGCAGGCCAGATAACGTGGGCGAACACGTCTGCTAACGCAGGTACGCCTTTGCGTTGACCCAGGCTGTAGGCGATCGTTGAGCCGTTGTGCAGCAGTGACGACGTCTGCGGAGTGATCATGCCGGTAATACCCAATGCCAACAGCGCCGAGTTGGTGAGCATCACCTTGGAATACGAACTCGTCAGACGGTCGATGAGACCCTGACTCATGCGGCGCAGGCGCACGATCGCGGCCAGATCCGTATCGGTCAGGATGATATCGGCGACTTCCTTGGCGATGTCGCTTCCGCCACCCATGGCCAGGCCCACGTCGGCCAAACCGAGCGCCGGCGAATCGTTGACGCCGTCGCCCACCATGGCAACATGGCGCCCCTCGCTCTTAATGCGTTCCACATAGGCGTACTTGTCCTCGGGCAGCAGTTCGGCCTTAAACTCGTCGACACCCGCCTCGCGCGCAATGCGCTCGGCCGTGCGCTCGGAATCGCCCGTGAGCATAACGACATGCTTGACGCCCAGCGCATGCAGGTCGGCGATGGCCTCACGGACCCCAGGCTTGAGCGGATCTTCGATGCCGAGCACGCCGACGACCTTTCCATCGACCGCCAGATACAGCGGCGACAGGCCCTGCATCTGGGACTCAATGCGCTCCTTGATGTCGGATTCGAGCTGTGCGCCCTCGTCCTCAAATACAAAGTGCGCGGAACCGATGATGGCGCGACGTCCTTCAATGGACGAAGCGATGCCGTGCGCCACGATGTACTCGACAGCGGCATGGCGCTCGCGGTGCTCGAGCTCGCGCTCGCATGCCGCATTGACAACGGCGCGCGCCACCGGATGCGGGAAATGCTCCTCCAGGCAAGCGGAAAGGCGCAGGACCTCATCCTCGCTCCAGCCATCGGTGGTGAGTACGCAGGCAAGACGCGGCTGCGCCTCGGTGAGCGTGCCGGTCTTATCAAAGACAATGGTGTCGGCCTTGGCAAACGACTCAAAGTACTTCGCGCCCTTGACCATGACGCCCATCTTGGCAGCATCGCTCATAGCGGTCATGACGGCAACGGAACCCGTGAGCTTGAGTGCGCACGAGTAGTCGACCATCAGTGCCGCCGAGGTCTTGATGAGGCTGCGGGTAGTAAGCGCAACTAGGCCCGCGAGCAGGAAGTTCCACGGGACGATCTTGTTGGCAAGGTCCTCCATATGCGACTGGCCCTCGGACTTGAGCGAGTCGGCCGTCTGCACGAGCGAGACGATTGAGCGCAGTTTGGTTTGCGCCGTATTGGCGCGCACGCGCACCAAGATGCCGCCGTCTTCCACGACGGTACCGGCGAACACGTCGTCGCCCACGCTGCGCTCGACGGCCAGCGGCTCGCCGGTCAGGGTCGCCTGGTTGACCATAGCGCTCCCCTGCTCGACAACACCGTCGATGCAGATGGACATGCCGGTGCGCACGGCGACCAGATCGCCGGGCTCAAGCTCGGTCGCGGCAACGCTTACCTCGGTGTCGCCGACAACCTTTTGCGCCTTGTCGGGCACATCGAGCAGCGAGTTGATGAGCTCGTTTTCACTCATGGCGCGGGTGTAGTCCTCGAGCAGCTCGCCCACGTTGAGCAGGAACATCGTCTGGCCCGCGGTGTCGACATCACGCTTGACGAACGAAATGCCGATGGCCGAAGCGTCGAGCACGGGAACGGTCAGGCGCGGCTGCGCGAGCTCACGGAGGGCGGCGCGCAAAAAGGTCATGTAACCGGCCACGACAAACACCGCACGCAGGGGCGTGGGCAAAAACCAGCGACGTGCGTAGTGGGCGCCGACAAGTGTGGCAAGATCCATGACGAGCTTGTGCTTGCGCGGCTCGAGTTGTATCACGTAGCCCGTCTTTGCGTCGGCAATGGCCTGAGCGTCGAGCGCACCCAAGGCGTCGAGCACGCCCGCACGACATTGCTCGTCATATTCGAGCGCCATCTGGCCGATGCGGCCGTAGACGCGCACCTTGCACACGCCGTCGATATCGCCGCTGAGCTTAAGAAGTGCGTCGAGATCGCTCTCTGGCACAGGACCCGCCAACTGGAGGCGGGTCCTGCCGGGGATCTCGCTGATAATCGAGAATCTCATAGTTTGTGCCTGGGAGTGCTACTCGGCTGCCTTGTCCGCAGCGGCCTCGCTCTGGGTGATGTAGGCCGCCTCGGCAACCATGTCGTCGACATTAGCCTTGGCCTGCTCGACCATGTCCTGGTAGCCATTCTTGATGCGCATGCCGCACGCGATACCCTGCACGCAGGCATTCTTTACCGGAGCGCTGGTAAGCAGCTTGATGCCGGCCGTGCCAAGCAGAAAACCGCCACCGACAAGCAGGGTATTGAACGTCGACTTCTTCATGTTGCTTCTCCCTTTTGCCGCATTGGACGCGGCACGGTGCCTCAGCACTCGAGTAAACAAGTTTGCTCGAGCACACTTTTGGAAAATAGTTTAGTTTATCTAACTATTGAGGTCAACAAAGGTTAACTTTTGGAAATCTTAGGGCGCGGATCAGCCGACTTCCGACAATCCGCCCGCCGCGACGCACATCTCCGGCATCCAAGAAAGACTCTCCCCCGACCTAATGAATTGAGGTCTAATACTTTTCCCAAGAAGTGAACGAGCAAAATCGGACCCCTGAAATATCCACATTGTTTGGCAACAAAACCGCAGGAAAAACTCGGCAAAGCCGCAGGAAACCGAGCCAAAAAAACATTGATGTTTCAGGGGTCCAAAATAGGTCGTTCACTTCGCGGAAAAGTATTCACCTTCGTTTTCAACATCCACAAAAAATGAGGGCGCCAACGGCGCCCTCATTCACCAAATTCCATTCAGCCTACCTGACCCGAACGGCCGAGTCGTTGCGGAACCGAGGGGCCGGGCGCAGGGCCTTGCCTCTCAATGAGTTCCGCACGAACAGGAGGCGCCAGTGGCGCCTCCGTCGTGAGTCAGGACTGTCCGAAATTGAGGGGCAAGGCCCTGCGCCCGGCCCCTCGGTTCCCGTTTACGAGAGCGACGTTCTCAGCAACTCGTTGAAGAGCTTCGGATTGCCCTTGCCGCGGCTCGCCTTCATGCACTGGCCCACCAAAAAGCCAATGACCTTCTGGTTGCCGTCACGATACTGCTGAGCCTGCTCGGCACAGTTTGCCAGCACCTCGTCCACAATCGGCTGCAGCGCGCCGGCGTCGCTCACCTGACGCATGCCGCGCTCGTCGACAATCTTGTTGGGGTCGTCGCCGGTCTGGGCCATGGCCTCAAAGACCTCGTGCGCCTGGTTGGAGCTGATGGCATCGGTCGCCAGCAGCTTGGCAAGAGCTGCCACCTGAGCCGGCGCGATGCCGGACTCGGCGAGCGACACACCCGCGCCCTTCAGGTAGGCAATCATCTCGTTCACCAGCAGGTTTGCGACCGTCTGGGCCTCCTTGCCAGCCATACCGGCAGCGGCGGCCTCAAAGAACTCGGCAAACTCCGGGTCGCCGGCGATTTGCTCGGCATCGGCCGCCTTAATGCCAAAATCGGCCTCAAAACGGGCGCGCTTGGCATCGGGCAGCTCGGGGATCTCGCCACGGCAGCGGTCGATGAACTCGTCGTCCAGATCGAACGGCGCCAGGTCGGGATCGGGGAACAGACGATAGTCGTCTGCCGTCTCCTTCACACGCATGACCACGGTGCGCTTGCGGCTGGGCTCCCAGTGGCGGGTCTCCTGGTAGATGATGCCGCCCTCCTCGAGCACCTCGGCCTGGCGGCAGATCTCATAGGCTAGACCGTCGTGCAGGCTCTTGAACGAGTTGAGGTTCTTGAGCTCGGTCTTGGTGCCCAACTTGGTCTCGCCGCGGCGGCGCAGCGACACGTTGCCGTCGCAGCGCATGGAACCCTTCTCCATGGAGCAGTCCGAAATGCCCAGCGTCACAAAGATGCGACGGAGCTTCTCCATAAACAGGCGCGCTTCCTCGGGCGTGCGCAGGTCGGGCTCGGTGACGAGCTCAATCAGCGGCGTGCCGCAGCGGTTGTAGTCGACGAGCGACTCGGCCGCGGCGGTAATGCGGCCTTCGGCGCCGCCCACGTGGACCATCTTGGCGGCGTCCTCCTCCATGTGGATGCGCAGGATGCGGATGGGCACCGTGTAGGAACCGTCCTCGCGGCGCTCGAGCATCTGCAGGTTGGACGCATCGTAGCTGGCCAGGTGACCGGCGCGCTGATTGCCCTCGCGCATGGTCGACGTCATGGACGTGGACAGGCCCTCGGCGTTGGCCGAGGCGCTTGCCAGGCTCTGGGCCTCGGTCTCGCCAAACGCGCAGTCGGGGCGCTCGGCGGCACCGCGACCGGTAACATCCAGATCCAGGTGGCCGTACATGGCAAAGGCGACCGGACCCTGCGTGGTCTGGAAGTTCTTGGCCATGTCGGGATAGAAGTAGTGCTTGCGGTAGAACATCGAGTGGCGCTGGATCTCGCAGTTGGTGGCCAGACCCGCCTTGACAATGCTCTCGATGGCGCGCTTGTTGGGCACCGGCAGGGCACCGGGCAGGCCCAGGCACACCGGGCACACGTTGGCGTTGGGCTCATCATCGTGGCTGAGCTTGCAATTGCAGAACATCTTGGTATCGAGTGCGGTGAGCTCGGTATGGATCTCCAGGCCGATCACGGCCTCCCAATCCCTGCAGGACCTCGGAAAGCTCCTTCATTACAGCTCGCCTCCCTTCCCGGCAAAATCGGGCGCGACGGAAAGCGCGGGCGCACCCGTGGCGGCATCGGCAAAGCCGCGCTCCAGGGCGCGGGCAAACGTGAGCAGCTGACGGTCCTTAAAGGCCGGACCCACCAGCTGGGCAGAAACGGGCAGCTTGCTGTCCTCGCCCAGGCCCAGCGGCACCGAGATGCCACCGTTGCCGCAGATGTTGAGCGAAATGGTGTACAGGTCGGAGAGGTACATCTGCGTGGGGTCGCTGATCTCGCCAAACTTAAAGGCCGTGCGCGGCGAGGCGGGCATAAGGATGGTGTCCACTTTGGCATACGCGGCATCGTAGTCCTGTGTGATGAGCGTGCGGGCCTTTTGCGCGGCGTAGTAGTACTTGTCGTACACGCCCGAGCTCAGCAGGTAGGCGCCGAGCATCTGACGGCGCTTGGCCTCGGCGCCAAAGCCGTGGGCGCGCGAGAGCGAGCTCTGGTCGGACAGGTTGGCGCAGCCCTCCTCCTGATAGCCATAGCGAATGCCGTCGAAGCGGGCCAGGTTGGAGAACGCCTCAGCCGGGCCGATGACATAGTAGGCGGCGATGGCGGCGTCCAGGTGCGGCAGGTCAACCTCGACCAGCTCGGCGCCCTGGTTCTGCAGCTCCTGGGCGGCGCGCTGAACAGCGGCCTTGACCTCGGGCGTCAGACCCTCGGCCTCCATAAACGCGGGGATGATGCCCACGCGCTTGCCCTCGATGCTGTCGTTAAGATGCTCGGTAAAGTCGACGGCGCAATCCTGGCTGGTGCAGTCATACGGATCGTGACCCGCGCCGGTAAGCGCGTTCATGGCCAGCGCGACATCCTCGACCGTGCGACCGAAGGGACCCACCTGGTCGAGCGACGAGCCAAAGGCAACCACGCCGTAACGGCTCACGGCGCCGTACGTGGGCTTAAAGCCCACCACGCCGCACAGCGACGCCGGCTGACGAATGGAGCCGCCGGTGTCCGAGCCCAGCGAGAGCGCGACCTCGCCCGCGGCGACGGCCGCAGCGGAGCCGCCCGAGGAGTCCGCCGGGCAC
>ENA-OQOA01000222-OQOA01000222.1-human-gut-metagenome-genome-assembly--contig:-NODE-222-length-29202-cov-7.111333_pt1 | contig 29202 bp, 18 predicted proteins | sample MGYA00242633_ERZ504888 | MGnify/ENA primary metagenome ERZ504888 (study PRJEB26092, sample SAMD00036372) | human gut metagenome | host: Homo sapiens | study: EMG produced TPA metagenomics assembly of...
CCTGTATTTTGCCGATTTATCTCAAGCAGATGAAGTCGATGCGCAAGATGCAGGCCTTGCAGCCCAAGATGCAGCATATTCAGAACAAGTACAAGGGCAAAAAGGATCAGGCCAGCAAAGAGGCCATGAGCCGTGAGATGATGAAGCTCTACCAGGACAATGACGCCAACCCCATGGGGTCGTGTTGGACCGCCGTCATTCAGGGTCCTGTGTTCATGTGCATGTTCTACATGCTTTCCGCCATTCCGTATATCGCGACCGGCAAGAGGGGAGCGCTTGGCGCATTCGATCAGGCGACTGCCAAGCAGTTCGCGCAAACCCGCGTCTTCGGTGTCAGCGTCACCGATACCTTCGGTACGGCCAACAATTCCGGAAAGGTCGTCATCGGCTTCTTCATCCTGTTGATGTGCGCATGCATGTGGTACATGCAGTTCAACAACATGCGCAAGAACCTCCCCAAGGCTTCGATGCAGGGATCCACGTACAAGATGCAGCAGGCCATGACCTGGGGCTTCCCGATCATGTACATCTTCTCCGGCATCATGTTCCCGTTCGCCGTGCTGGTGTACTGGCTGACCAACAACGCATGCAACCTTGCCCGTTCCTTGTTCCAGGTGTACAAGTTCCCGACCCCGGGTTCCCGTGCAGCTGAGGAAAAGGAGATTCGAGATCATCGTCAGGAGAATGCTCGTCGCGCCAAGGCCGGACAGCTTTCGATTGAGGAAGAGGAACTGGAGAAGGCGCGCCAGGAAGCCGCTGTTCGTCTGGAGCGGGGATACCAGCGCAAGCAGCCCCAGCGGAAGAATCGCAAGAAAAAGTGACACGATTGGAAACCTCTATTTGACCGTGAGGTTTCCTTTTTTACACTATGGAAGTAATACTCGCTTAAAGGAGTGGTGATATGGCGCAGGAGGAGACCACGACGATCGATCAGCTCAATGAAGAAGCTGACATCGCCGCCGACTACTTGGAAGGCTTATTGGACATCGCCGATTACGAAGGCGATATCGAGATGGGTGTTCGCAACGGTCGTCCGATGGTGCAGATCATCGCTGATGACGATACGGATATCAAGCATCTCATTGGTTGCAATGGTGAAGTGGTCGATGCTTTGCAGCAGCTTACCCGGCTTGCTGTTCAGCAGAAGACCGGCGAACGCTCGCATCTGATTGTTGATGTTGACGGGTTCCTGAAGCGCAAGCGTCAGCGTCTTCGTGACATTGCACTTGATGCCATTGATGAAGTGCATGACACCGGTGAGCCCGTTGATTTGAAACCGATGAATTCGTTCGAGCGCAAGGTCATTCATGATGTGGTTCGCGAGGAGGGGCTGAAGTCTCGTTCTCATGGTGAAGAGCCGCGTCGCTATGTCACCATCTACATGAAGAGCAGCGCCGATGAATCCGACGTCGATGAAGGTAGCGAAGAGTGAGCGATATTGTTTCACGTGAAACATCTGGTGATGAGCTGGATGATTCCGCAATAGTTCGTGAGGCATTGGGCGAAGCATATGACAAACTCGAAGTGTTTCACGTGAAACTATCCCGCGAAGGTGAGCTGCGTGGATTGATAGGCCCACGCGACATATCCATCATCTGGGAACGTCATATCCTCAACTCCGCCGCATGCGTCCCGTTCATTCGGGAAGTCACCGATCGAAGCAAGGCAAAGACCATTGCCGATGTTGGCAGTGGCGGCGGTTTCCCTGGAATCGTTGCGGCAGCATGCATGCCGGATTGTGCGTTTACACTCATTGAGCCCATGGAACGTCGTGTCGAATGGTTGCAAGAGTGCGTGGATGACATGGACCTGCAGAATGTTACGATTATTCGCGCACGTTCCGATGAAGTCATCGATCGTATCAAGCACCACGAAGGTGAATTGAAACCATTCTCTGTAGTGACCTGTCGAGCAGTGGCGCCAATGACCAAGCTTGCCGGTTGGACGTTGCCTCTGCTTCGCCCTCAAGGTCGACTGGTCGCATTGAAAGGCCGTTCGGCGCAGGCTGAGATTGAAAAGGCGAAGCATCAAATTTCCCATGCCGGGGGAGTGCGTGCTCGTGTCGTTGAAGCTCCAGTAGCTCCCGGTCTCGAATCCACGCACGTCGTTCTCGTAGACAAGCGCTAATTATCGTGTGGCTCCCATGAGTGGGAGTCACACGATAATCCCATGCCCCCGCTGACGGGAATCGTAATTCTGCTTCCGCTGTCGGAGGTTGGATTGCGGGGTGAGACGGACGATATCCATTGCCTTTGATTGCATAAACAATACTGTTATATCTTCATCGACATCGCTGACTGTCCGAAGATTGTTTCACGTGAAACAATGGATGTCAAACACGAAAGCGATGGTTTCGCAAGAATGGAGTTATCCACAATTTCAAACAGTACACAAAGTTATCCACATTATTTGCGACATGTAATCCACATTAGGAAAATGGCGGAAATAAACGGTTTATCTAGTGTTGATCGAAGTGTTCACACACTAATGCACTATACTTATCCACAGTTATCCACATTGCTGTGCACAACTTGAGATGTCCATACGACTAGGAAAAATTAGGTGTTGTTCGTTTTTTAGGAGGGACTATGACATCCAATGATTCACAGGAATCCTCTGCGATTCCTGCCATGGAATCTGCTTCTGAAACGGTCAGAAGGATTTTCGGGAATGATGGTTCCTCTTTGGGTGCCGAGATTGCAGATGAGGCGTCACGCTATGAACGCCTGAATGCCGCATTGTTCCCCCTGCCATCGAGAACCCGATGCCTGGCCGTCGCCAACCAGAAAGGCGGCGTCGGCAAGACGACAACAACGGTGAATATTGCCGCAGCTCTCGCCTCTCATGGAGCTCACGTTCTGGTCATCGATATGGATCCCCAGGGGAACGCCTCTACGGCATGCGGTGTTCCTCACGGCACCAGCGATCCTTCGGTATATGACGTTCTTGAAGGACGAATGACAATCGGAGAGGTACTGAAAACCTGTCCTGATATCCCAGGGCTCGATGTGGTTCCCGCTTCCATTGAACTTTCGGGTGCGGAACTGGAAGTGGCGGATCTGCCGAATCGCAACAATCTGCTGAAGGAAGCCGTCGAATCATTCCTGCAGGATCCGAACAATCATTATGACTATGTTCTGGTCGATTGCCCGCCGAGTCTTGGCCTGTTGGTCATCAACTCCATGTGCGCGGTGTCTGAGATGTTGATTCCGATCCAAGCTGAATACTATGCCTTGGAGGGGCTTGGTCAACTTATCAATACCATAGGATTGGTGCAGGAGCACTATAACCCTAATTTGACTGTGTCGACTATGCTGGTCACTATGTTTGATAAACGAACATTGCTCAGCAGGGAAGTGTTCTCAGAGGTGAAGAGTCACTATCCGAGTATCGTTCTGGATACGACGATTCCCCGTACGGTAAAAATATCCGAGGCTCCAAGTTTCGGAAAGACAGTCATCAGCTATGACCCGCGTGGAATGGGAGCGAGTGCCTATGGCGAAGCGGCCTTGGAAATCGCCCGTCGATCGCCTTCGGTGCTGGCTGCAATTGACGCGAAGAGGGGAGAGTAACCCATGACCTCAAAATCACGTTTGGGTAAAGGATTGGGTGCGCTGTTCCCCGCACTTCCCGGTGAGTCGAAAACAGCTCGTGCGGAACAGCAGCAATTGGGTGTTGATCTCGAATCCGAGGAGACGACAGCCAACAAGAAAGCCCCTCAAGAGAAAGCTGCGGCTGCGCCAGAGAAGGTCGAATCCCATAAGAGCGGTACTGAACAACATAGTGAGTCTACCGCTCCGGTTCGTCTTGGCGAAATCAAGCGTAAGACCATTCCGGCCATGAAGGATTCCATTCCTGCCGTACACAAGTCCACAACGGTGGAGAAGCCCAAGAGCGGCAAGCGCGTTGCCATGCCCGGTATCAGTGATATGGCACACCCCAGTGACATGTTTTTCGGAGCAACAGCACAGAGGACGAGCGATTCCAAGAAAACGCAGCCGGCTCAGCGTTCCGAGAGCACAAAGGCATCCGGCAAGGAAAAGGATAATAAGGAAACTCCAGAATTGAAGCCTGTCGAGGGTGGCTATCTGCTGGATATTCCTGTCAGCTCCATCGTTCCGAATGCGCAGCAGCCGCGCAGCGTCTTTGATGAGGAAGAGCTGAATGAGTTGGCCGCGTCCATCAAGGAAGTCGGCGTATTGCAGCCGATCGTGGTTCGCAAGCGTCAGGCTGGGGAGTCCAGCAAGAATGATGTTTCACGTGAAACATCGCAGAAATACGAGCTCATTATGGGCGAGCGTCGCTGGCGTGCATCACAACTTGCACAACTGAAGACGATTCCGGCGATTGTCAAAACCACATCAGATGACGAGATGCTGCGTGATGCACTGCTGGAGAACCTTCATCGCGTCGCACTGAATCCTCTGGAAGAGGCGGCGGCATATCAGCAGATGATTGATGACTTCGGCCTGACTCAGGCTGAACTATCCAAGTCGATCTCGAAATCGCGACCGCAAATCGCGAACACATTGCGTCTGCTGAATCTTCCTGCGTCCGTGCAGAAGAAAGTTGCCGCAGGCGTACTGTCCGCAGGGCATGCGCGAGCTCTTCTTGGTTTGAATGACGAAAGTGAAATCGACAAGCTGGCCACTCGAATCATAGGGGAGGGGCTTTCGGTTCGCAGCACCGAGGAAATCGTGGCGCTGAAGAACGCAGAAAGCAACGTGCCCAAGAAGGTAAGGCCGACGAAGAACAATCCTTGGGCCGGTTCTCCGATTGTCAACAACCTTGAAAATCATTTTGACACCAAAGTGTCCATCAAGGGTACGCAAAAGCACGGTCGAATCGAAATCGTGTTTTCCTCCCCTGAGGATATGGAACGCATCCTCAGCATGCTGATTCCCACGGCAGTCGAGGGCGCGGCGGCAAAATGGGTGTGAGGGTGTGAGCCACACAACGATGTGAGCCGCCATCATCGCACAACGGGAAACAACGGTCATGCCGTTCATGAGCCGTATGATCTGGTCTGCCGAGAGGTATTCATTGCCTCTCCGGCAGAACGCGTATAAAGCAACTGTCGTGGCATTTGCAGTCAGAGGACTAACGCAATGAACCGTCCGTATGACTGTCCTATTGCATGCACCTGAAAAAGCATTACCGAAAACTCTGTTGAGCAATATGAGTTGCAATCGGTTCAGTACAATGCGCTAGATTTGAGCGGATTGTCGTTCTGATGCGATTCTCCGGCGCTGGTAAGCGTCCGCAGCGCTATTTCGGTCAGTCTGTCGTTTCGTTTGTGATTACTGACAGTGCAAGCATTATTTGTGTAGCTCAACCCGCCGGTGAAGCAATATCATCGTCTGTGATGAGGTTTGATTTCGCCGACGGGTCGAGCTGTGCTGTTGGATCAGTGCAGTGAGGCCAGGTAGGATTGTGCGTCCAGCGCGGCGCGGCATCCCATGCCTGCGGCACTGATGGCCTGACGGTACACCCGGTCAACGCAGTCACCGGCGGCGAACACTCCAGGCATGGAAGTATGCGTTCCGGCACCGGAGACCAGAATGTACCCGTCGTCATCCATATCCACGGAACCCTTCGCAAAACGCGTGGCCGGTTCATGGCCGATCGCCACGAAGATGCCCTCGGCGGGCAGCGTGCCCGTCTCGCCTGTCACGGTGTCGCGAATGTCCACAAAGCCGGCGGAATCATCTGCGGTTTCAGCCTTTGCCGACAGGGAAATGCCGGTCGAAGAGGGAGCATTCAATGCCGATCCGGAGACATTCAGCATCGGAGTCGTCTTCAACGAGAGAAGATTTCCGGTGTTCTGCGCTGCGGGTGCCGCAGCGGTTACCGCATCAGCGCCTGTCTGCGCGCCGACAGCGTTTTTCTGCCCGCGAATGGCTGTCGCCACCGTATTCATTTTCACGGTGATCTTGGGATTGTTCAGCACGCGCTCGACCATGATCTTGGAGGCGCGGAACTGGTCGCGGCGGTGCAATACGGTCACCGAAGAGCCGAAACGAGTCAGGAACAGTGCCTCTTCGAGCGCGCTGTCTCCTCCGCCCACCACGACGATGGGCTTGTCTTTGAAGAAGAAACCATCGCAGGTGGCGCAATACGATACGCCGTGACCGGAATACTCGGCCTCGCCGGGAATGCCGAGCTTGCGGTACTGCGAACCGGTGGTGATGATGACGGCATCGGCGTGATATTGGCTTCCATCGCTGCACGTGACGGTCTTGGGGGAGGAGCTGAAATCGACGCTCGTGACATCGAGATATTCGATGGATGCGCCGAAAGACTCCGCCTGATCGCGCATACGATCCATCAGTTCCGGTCCGAGAATGCCGTCAGGGAAACCGGGGTAATTCTCCACGGTGGTGGTGTTGACCAGCTGACCGCCCGGCGTGAGCTCACCCGCAAGAATGGTCGGGCGATACCCGGCGCGTGCGAGGTAGATTGCGGCCGTATATCCGGCAGGGCCGGAACCGATGATGATGGTTGAAAGTTCAGTCATGTCCCTTACGATAGCGAGTTGACCTGACCTCGTCCAGCGGTGGGTGAACAACGACATGGATTCGCCTCGAATGCCGATTGGTCGCTTTCAGATTGCCGAAACAGGCATGCCGCGTTCATGGAAACCGGAGGAGCTAATACGAGCACGATACGGGCCCACAGCATAAGTCCACAGCGTGAGTCACCGCGTACGATGAAACACCCCTCCTACCCGTGAGTAGAAGGGGTGCCCATGAGAACTTCTGCGTCGCCTACAGAACGCGGATGTACACGATGTCGGATTGTGCCGCAGAGTTCTTTGACGTGGAGTTCTGTGTGGTCGAGTTGCCGAACGGGACGTTATCGATGTCGGTCTTGTTCGGCCAATCCTGATTGTCGGATCCGCCACCGTGGTTGTCTCCGTTCAGGATGAACCATGCGGCGACCAATCCCACCACCAGCAGAACCAGCGCGACGACGATGGCGATGACCTTGATCTTGAGCTGCCCCCAGAGTGGCTGGTCCGGCAGGTCCTCCTCGATATTGCGTCCGACATTCGCTGCGTTGACATCGTGCACCTGCTGGGGCGCGAAGCTCGGCGGCATGATCTGGGCCATAGGCGGCAGCTGATCTACCGAAGTACCATCAGTGCCTAGCAGCGGAACGGTGACCGTGGGGTCAAAGGCGTCGGATTGGGCACGCTGCGCCGGTGTCTGCACACCCGGCACATTCGCACCCGGAGCCGCCGCAGGACGGCCGCCAGACATGTTCCGCAGGGCATCGCGGCTGATTGGTGCCGTCATCCGCGTACGCGACTTCGATGATCCGGGGATGGCTGCTCCATTGGCTCCGGGCGCCGATGCCGACACTGCGAATGACGGGGGCATTACGGCGTCGCCCGACGCCGCGGCCTTGGCGGATCTGGCGGCAAGAGCGGCCAATGATTCCGACATATGCGCGCGCGGCTGCGGCATGGCATTCGTGGCAATGGGCTGAGCCGCATGGGTCGTGGGATGGCTTCCAGCCACGGTTTGCTCGCCTTCAGACACCTGCGCCTCACCGGACTGCGGCAACGGCGGGATGCTGCCGGCGTGGGTGCGCTCATTGTCGTTCTCTTCCGGCAGCGGAACATTCGGCATATTGGCCACGATGCTCTGTATCTCACCGGTTGCACCGGTCGTCCGGGGTTTGCCGGTACCGCCCGCAACACCAGACGCACCAGCAGCGTTTGCCGGTACGTTCACGCCGTTGCCGGACTGTGCCTTCGTCGCACCAGCAGCGGACCTACGCGGCTTGGCGGCGGGCGGGAACGATGCCGGCAGCGGTGCATACACCGGCATCGGCTGCTCAATCGCGGTCTCTTCCGCAGTGGATGTCGTCACCGGCGACTCCGGCTCCCCGTCCTTGCGCAAGGAGCCCATAAGCTGACCGACCTTCGATTGCAGGGAGGCCAGGGTCTTCGACGGCTCGGCGGTATCCGGTTCGAACAATTCCGCTTCGGGGATGACCGGCTGATCGGCCGAGGGCGGATCTCCGGGCAGCTGAGCCAGGAACGCCTGCTGCGCGAGACGCTGCTCGTTGACGAACCTGGCCTCGGCGCCGGCTGCCAGTCCCGCCTCGGAAATCGACAATTCCGGCAGCTTCGTCGAGGTAACCAGCCCATCCGGCAGTTCCACGATCTTGTCATCGCTCGTGTCACGCAACGCCACCATGCTGATCGAGGCGCTGCCACTGACCGACGGCAATATGATGTCACGATCCGACAAGTTGCTGAATGGCTCCCACGCGCCCAGCAGCGCGCTCAGCTCGGCCAGCGTTGCCATCGGCACGATGACTTCCCCATCTTCGGTGTGCAGAGCCAGTCCACGCTTGCAGATCACGCGGAATTCCGTGGGAACGTCGGCGGGCAGCATATTCAGGTCGAACGTCGTGTTCGTGCCTGAAGGCGTCTTGGTCAGCAGCGCGTACAGCAGTGCGGCCAGCTGTCGCGTCGCCATCTGCTCATACGACATCACATCGCCGTCGATGCCGCTGCAGATATCGGCCAATGCGGCGGCGACGGGAGTGTCGGCGAACTGCACGCCATTGACGCTCACGCGAATGGTATCGGTGCTCAGCGCGGTATGGGTCAGCCCCGTGTCCAACAGCTCCTGAACCGCCTGGGTGCATTGTCCCACGATCGATCGAATCGCGTCGTAGCTGAGGAACGAGGAAGACGAACGCTGCATGTATTCCGCCAGCGCCAGACCGGAGTCCGGCTCGGTGATCACCACCGCGGCATCGCCGACGTGCTGCAGCTGCAGCACCGGCGTGCAGTACCGGCTGTTGGCCAGCGCGAGCGTGGAAGCCGCCTCGTTGATCTGCGGCAGAACGGATGTGTCGGTGATGATGAACAGCTGGCAGGACTGCGCCAGCATGCGGTCATTGGCTATCCATGCGCTCAATCCGTCACTTTCGCGCAGCGAAGAAACGAGAGTGTAGCGACCGATGACGGTATCTCCCAATTGAGGCTTCATAGTAGTTGTTTCTCCGTGCTCTGCTGTCATGCGCTGAGATAGTGGTGATGCTGACATTCTAGCCGTGGGGATGGTCGGCTGTGCAGCCGCGACGGACGCGGCTTGACGAGTGGAATGATGCGGCGTTGGCAGTATGGTGGGAATTCGCGGCTGGGCGTTGTTGCCGGCCGCGATACCTGCCGCTGCACTTGCTGCGGCACCGGCTGCGTTTGCCGCGACGTTCGGCAGTACGACGGACTTGATGGACGGGCGTTGGCCCTTACGGTTGACCGTCGGCGCGAAGCTAGGCGGAAGGTTGTCGGACGGAATCCCCCTGGGGTGGTCCTGAACCGGCCGTTCGAGATCGGTCACAGTTTCAGCGGCCCGTTCCGCGGAACCGTCATTCTCCGAGGTTCCAGCGTCACCCAGCGAATGATTATCGTAATGATTATCATTCTCCGCAATTGCCGTGGTGCCCTCTTCGACCTCCGCGTTTTGTGCCTGAGCTTCCTCGGCCTCCGACTCAGCCGGTGTCGATACCGATGTCGCAGTGGAAGTCCTACGCAACAGCCGTGCCTTCATGGTGACGATCAGGCTGGAGAACTCCTCCATGCGCATCAGCCATAGCAGCCCGGCATACACGGCCGTCACCACAATCGTCAGAATCGCGCATATGACGATGGATTGCCACCAGCTCATATGTCCGTTGACGCTGGAAACCTTCGCGCCGACCAAACGCGTGGCCAGCGGGTTGAGGAATAGTCCGCACGCGCATGCCGCCGCACCGGCAATCAGGGCCTTGACATGCATGATGATGATGCGCTTGCCGTCGATCCGCCCGCCGAATCGTCTGCGCAACAGCCAGAACACCCATGGGAACGTGATGATATATGACAGGCTCAGCGACAGAGCCACCATGAGCGTCCAATATTTCGGCGGCGCGAAACGCAGCGAGGTCAGCAGAAGCAGCAACTGCACGGCGTTGTCGGCCGCCGCGAACAGGAACGGGCTGCGGCCGTCCTCATACGCGTAGAAGGCGCGCTGCACCAGCAGGAACGCACTGGTGGGCACCAATCCCACCAGCAGGCCGATCAGAGGCCCGGATATCAGAATCGCCCCATGCACATTCGTGGACGGAATCAGCGCCTTCACCAGCGGCACCGGCATGGCAATCATGACCGCGGTGAAGAAGAACATCGCAAGACCGGTGGATCGCAGGGATGAGCTGAGGTCGGCGCGGGCATCCCCGATACGATGCTCGCTGATCGCGCGGGACATGCGCGGGAACACCGCGGTCGTGATGGACACGGCGATGATCGAATAGGGAAGAACGTATATCGTGTACGCGTACTGATAGCTCGCGTTGCCCGCGATGCCGTACAAATCGCCGCCGGCGGTCGGGGCGCCGGTATTGACACGCGAATTGACGATGCCCATCAGCTGGTTGAGCAGCACCATGGCGATGCTCCACACCGCCACCTGGCCCATGGAACGCAATCCCAGCCCATGCAGTCCCCAGCGAGGCCGGTAGTGGATGCCGCAACGCAGCAAAGGAATGAACAGCACCAGGGCCTGGAACGCCACGCCGGCCGTCCAGGCGCCCGCGGTCAGGGCTATCTTGCCGGATGTCCAGAACGACATCGGCTGCCGTCCCGCGTTGCCGAACAGCATGATGAACGCGCCGAAACCGATGCAGCTGATGACGTTGGCGCCCACGGAGCTCCACGCATACGTCGCGAAACGCCCCTTTGCGGCGAGGATCTGCCCCAATACGGTGTACAGGCCGTAAAACAGGATCTGGGGCATACACCACAGCGTGAAGGCGTTCGCCAGCGCCCTTTGCGCGGGCGTCCAGCTGGAGTCGAGGTACAGCATCGTCAGCAGTGGCGTGCCGGACGCCATCAGCAGTGTGATGGCCAGCAGCAGCGCGATGGACAAGGTGATGAGCTTGCTGAGTCGCTCATCCGCGTCCTTCTGCTTGAGCGTGCGCACGATCTGCGGCACGAGCACCGCGTTGAACACGCCGGTGGACAGCAGGTTGAAGATCACCTGCGGTATCTGCGCGCCGGCCTGATACGCGTTGGCTGCGATACCGGTGGTACCGAGTGCGCCGACGAGGAAGATGGTGCGGATCTGGCCGGTCACACGTGACGCGGCCGTGCCGCACGCCATGATCAGCGAATTGCGTCCTACCGTGGTGCTCATTCGTCGGGGTCCTTCTTTCGATGGAATTGGCGCCAGAGGCCGACCAGGCCGAGCAGCAGCGAGAAGCCGATGATGATGAATCCGGTCATGTCGCTGATGCGCAGCACGCTGGTGATGTCGGTGTTCTGTGCGGAACCGAACGTGTCGCCGTTGCGGTCCAGCAATGTGATGTGGGCTGTGGCGTGGCCGGAAGTGGCGACGCGGATGGCGAACGTGACCTGCGCCTCGCTGTTCGCCGGTATGGTGACCTCAGTGAACCGCGATGTGACGATTTCCATGGAGTCGGTGAGGGATGAGACCTTCACCCGTACCGGATACGGATGGTTGTTCCTGACGGTGACGGGCATTTTGGCCGTTTCGCTGACGACGGTGATGGAGTCGGTCGGCGTGATGGATACGCCGCCGAACATGCCTCCGCCGAGCCGTTTGGCGCCGTCGACCAGACTGTCGATGTTGCGCGGCGCGGACGAGAGCGCATGCAGTGCCAGCGTGCTCTGTGCGGCCTTGATCTTGCGGATCCAGGACGCGGATGCCTTATGGTCGGTGAGGACCGACGTGGCGAAGCGGTTGATGTCGTTGCGGCTTTCGGCCAGCGATTCCAGCGCGGACGTGACCGATCGGGTGTTCCGCTCGCTTAAATGACTGTCTTGGGGGACGATTTGCAGCGCCTTGTCGCCGGTCCGATAGGCGTCTGCGTCAATGAGATCGTTCAGGTCGGTGAGTTGCAGCCATGAGGACTGTTCGACCGCGGTCATCAGCGTGTCGATGAACGCCGCCGACATATTAGTGCCGAAGCAGACCAGCAGGTTGCGGTTCATCGCCGCATACGGCTGCTCCATCTGATAGAAGGCGCTCTGCGCGACGAACCGCGCGATGCGTCCCGCGTTACTGGTCTCGCCGTCCGCATCACTGCTGGTGGGCTTGCCTTTGACGAGGTCGCCGAGTTCCTTCTGCTCGCTCAGCACCGTGATGTCGCCGGCCGAGGTGGGGATTGTGTATGTGCCTGTGTGCACGGTGGCCGTGGTGCTGGAGTCGAAGTCGTGACCGGCGATGACGTACTGGTATCCCTGCTTCCTGGCCGTGGAGAGCGCCTGCCGGGTCCAATCGCCCTTGCCTTGCCAGGCGATGGGCAGGGAATTGGATGATGCCGGTGCCGCGGCCAGTGCGGATCGTGCGTTCCATGCGCCGGTGCCGACGCCGGCCTGTTCGTACGACCGGACGTTGTTGATCGCGGCATAGGCGGTGATGTCGAATCCGGCCGGCTGCATGACGGCATCGATGCGTTGCCCGGTGTCGGAAGCCAATGCCGTCGGATCGGCTATGGTCTGCAAATCGCTGTGCTTGCCGATGAGGGAGAGTTTGGCGGCGAGTGCATCATTGTCGTGCGGGGTGAGCACTGATGATTGCGTCGCCGCGGTGTTTTCGGAGCCGTCGGTATTGTTGCCGGAGCCGTCGTCTGTGCTGCCATCCGTGCCGCCGCCACCTGATTGTGTAGATTTTGTGTCGGATCCATCGCCGTTGTCATGCACCACCAGCTGGTCGATGGCGTTCTTGTCGGCCTGCTGGCCGGTGTTCATCAACGGCATGACCATGGTGATGGCCATCGGCGGGGTCTGTGCGTTGCGCAATCCCTGGGATGATCTGGTCAGGAAGCTGTGCAGGCGAATCGGCTTGGCGTTCGGATCGACGGTACGGTCCGACCCGGATGACCCGTCAGAAGAGCCCGTGGATTGAGAATCGGTCGCCTGGGTCGCCTGATAGGTGACCAGCAGCGGTTTCGGCCCCCACATCTGCAACGCCTTCAACGCATCGCTGTCGGCCACCGCGTCGATCTTCACGGAAACCTTCTTGCTCGCCGCGATGGACGGCACCGTGGCCGTGCCGAGAACGGTGCGCACCGGAATCGATACGTCCCCGGTCGCCCAATGCTGGATGTCAGTGCGCGATACGAACGTATATGACGGGTTGTAGGCCACGGTCACCAGGCCCGGTGACGTCGCGGCATACGTGGGATTGGAGATGCTGATGGTGATGTGGTAGCCGGATGTGTCGGTGACCACGGGCGTCGATTCGGTGATCGACAAGGCGGTCGTCTGCGTGGCCGTGTCCGTCTCGTCATCCGCCATCGCCATATGTGCCGTGCCGGCCGGTACCATGCGGCCTGCGAACAGCATCGCGCATGTCAGCAACATGATGGTAAAGAAGCGCCATAGGCGTGTCGTTCGGTGAGATAACGATGGCACGGCCTGACCGTGCTCGGGGCTGTTCGCGATCATCCCTGCTTCATTTTCCTTGCGTAGAGCCAAGCGATCTTGCGTTCATTAGGATAGCTGAGAACGTCATCCAAATCATCGAAATCCACCCAGATGGCATCTTCGGCTTCATGATCCGGATCGCCCTCCACCGTCAGGTCGCCGCCGATCTGGCGCAGCGCGAAATGATGCACGAGCTTATGCACGCGCTGGCTGGTACCGGTGAACCAATAGTCGATGGTGGCAATGGACTCGACCACCTCACCCAGAATGCCGGTCTCCTCGTGCACCTCGCGCACGGCGGTCTGCTGCGGCGTCTCGCCCTTTTCGATATGGCCCTTGGGAAGGCACCATTCGAGATGGCCGTTGCGGGAGTGTCGCGCGATGATGGCCACCCGGCCGCGCTCGTCGAACACCAGGCCGCCGGCCGAGTATTCGCGCACCACCGGGAGCTCCTGAGCGTCCAGCGACGCGAATGTGGTCGGCCCGTCGCCCGCCCGTCGCTGCGGCATCATCGCAGGTGTGGGGAAGCGTGGTTCCGGTGGCCTGACAACGGTTTTCGGCGTGCGCGGAGCCTCGGACGTATAGAGCAACGTATCGGGTTCGAGCGGATTTTGGGTATGGTCGCCCGCAGCATGCGCAAGCATGCGCGCGAGGTCTGCGGGCGTAATCATGACTTCCACCTTACTCAATACCGTGTGCAGGTGGGGTAACGGTATGCTTGAATACGCATAAAAGCGGTAATACTTTATGGAAAGGCCTCGTGTGAATTTCGAAGTTTGGCCGGAAGCCATTGAACTTGGACACCTGTTCGCGGCTCGCGGGTACGAGCTGGCGTTGGTGGGCGGCCCCGTGCGTGACCTGTTGCTGCACCGGCGTTCCCACGACCTCGATTTCTGCACTTCGGCCCATCCCGACGAGTTCGAGCCGATCCTGCGTCATTGGGGACGTGACGGTTTCTGGGATATGGGCCGCAAATTCGGCACTTTGGGTGCGATGCGCCGGCGCGAGGACGGCACCGAAGTCAAGGTGGAGATCACTACGTACCGGTCCGACACGTACGATCCCGAATCCCGCAAGCCCGAAGTCAGCTACGGCGATTCGCTCGAAGGCGATCTGTCCCGCCGTGATTTCACCGTGAACGCCATGGCACTGCGCGTGCCGCAGCTGGAGTTCGTGGACCCGTTCGGCGGCGCCAGCGATTTGGCTAAAGGCGTATTACGCACGCCGGTGGATCCGTATCAGTCCTTCGACGACGACCCGCTGCGCATGATGCGTGCCGTGCGTTTCGTCGCACAGCTCGGGTTCAGCATCGCCCCCGACACGGCTGCCGCCATCAGCGACATGACCGATCGCATCGACATCGTATCCGCTGAACGGGTGCGTGACGAGCTCACGAAGCTGCTGCTGTCCGATCGTCCGAGGGCGGGTGTCGAAGCGCTGGTCGAATCAGGTCTCGCCGATATCGTATTCCCGGAAATTCCCGCCCTGCAGCTGGAAATCGATGAGCACCACCGCCACAAGGACGTGTTCGAGCACACGATGATTGTGCTCGATCGCGCCATAGCGCTGGAGACCGGGCCGGAAGGCCCCGTGCCCGCTCCCGACCTGACGCTTCGCCTGGCCGCGCTGACCCATGACATCGGCAAGCCGAAAACACGCCGGTTCGAGCCCGGCGGCAAGGTCAGCTTCCATCATCATGATGCGGTCGGCGCGAAAATGACGCGCAAACGGCTCAAGGCGCTGCGGTTCGACCATCATCTCGTCGAGGATGTCAGCGAGTTAGTGAACCTGCATCTGCGGTTCCACGGGTATGTCGAAGAACCGTGGACCGATTCCGCCGTGCGACGCTACGTCAAGGACGCTGGTCCGCTGTATGAGCGGCTGAACCGGCTGACCCGCGCCGACGCGACCACTCAGAACCGTCGTAAGGCGATGGTGTTCTCGTCCGCCATGGACGAGATGGAGCAGCGCGTGCGCGATCTCAAGGAGAAAGAGGACTTCGATGCCATCCGGCCGGATATCGACGGCAATGAGATCATGACCATCCTCGGCATCGCTCCCGGCCCGGAGGTCGGCCGCGCATACAAGCACATGCTGGAATACCGGCTCGATAACGGTCCGGTCGACCATGACACCGCGGTGGCCGAGCTCAAGCGGTGGCACGCGTCGCTGTAAACGCGCCCGAGAAACGGTTCGGCGGCTGTCCGCGTAAGGCAGGCAGCCGCCGAATATCGGGGGTTTCAGGCCGTCATGACGATGCTGGCCGTCATTCCACCTTTTCATGATCGAGGGCCTTGGGCAAGGTGCCCATTGACTGGACGGGCACGCATCCCTCGAAGTTATCGATGGCGGTGTCGCCGCTCGGCAGGCTGTCCTTGTTGGCCAGATCGTTGAACGAGGCGCCGAGCACCACGTCAATCAGCTTGTCGTCGCGGTCATCCATCACCATCACCGCGTCCGTGAAGTTCGTGTTCAGCGTGTACGCCTCGTTGATGGCGTTCTTGCCGAAATAGATTGTGGTGCGCTCGACCTTCTTGCCCTTGTAATTGTCCCAGCCGGTGACCTTGAACTGGCGGTTCGACAGCGCGGTGCTGACGGCCTTCGCGAAGCCGACGAATTTGGTGCCGTTCAGCACGCGCACCTTGACGTTCGCATAGTTGGAATATGTCTGGTTCTTGCCGTTGGCGTCCTTGGTCGAGCAGGGCACGCGCACGCCGTAATTCGGCTTGACTGCGGACGTGGCCGTTATGCCCAGACCCCCGACATGGAAATAGAACAGTGCCGACACGACCAGGGCGACGGCAAGCACCGCGCCGACACAGGAGAATACGATCTGCTGGCGGCGGCGAATGTAACGCTTGCGTTCCGCGCGTTCGTCATAAGGCTGAGTCATGGGTCCGTCCTTTTCTTACGAGACTGGTACACAGATTAGCGTCACTGTCTGACGCGATAAGACAGGGATGGCAGGACGGTTATGACCGGTCTCGCCGGCGCCTGTGCAGCGATGATGCGATCCACCGTGGCGGATTGCTCCCATGCGGTGCGAACGCGGCGGGCGACGGCATCGTCCGTTACGAACGCGATGACCGATGGGCCGGAGCCGGAAACGAATGACCGGGATGCCCCGGCGGCCAGGGCGGCTTCGATGGCTTCGCCGCTGCGGGGGTGCAAGGTGACCGCGGCGCGCTGCAGATGGTTGTCGTCGCCGTCTCCCGCGCCCATCTTGTCGAAGGTCGAGTAGACATTCGGCGTGCTCAATTGCGCATGGTACGCTCCCACCAGCAATTGGCCGGCGAATCCGCGGTCTCGCAGCGTCTGAACGCACGATGAATCATCCTCCAGCGGGATGATCCGCTCGCCGAAACCGGTGCCATGCGCATATCCGCCCTCCAGGCAGAAGGGCATATCGGCGCCGAGTGTGGCGGCGATGTCACGCAGCCGTTCAATCGGCCAGTGCAGTCCCCACAGGGTGTTCACGGCGAGCAATGTCGCCGCCGCGTCGGCGGATCCGCCGCCCAATCCGGCGCCGACGGGAATGTGCTTGTCCACATGCAGCGCCACGTCCGGCTCCCGCCCCGCGGCCCTGGCGATCGCGAACAACGCAAGCACCGCATGGTTGCGGCGCATGTCGCTGCCGCTCGATGCCAGATCACCCAGATGCTCGCCGCTCAGTTCGAGCGAGAACCCGCTGCCGGGGGTCTTGGCGGTCGCCGTCACCACGTCGTTGACGCCGATGGCGCAATATATCGTGTCCAGCGCGTGCCGTCCGCCCCATTCCTCATGGGCGGGCCCTACGTGCAACGTCAGATTGGTTTTCGCGGGAACCGTGACCTCCACCGAGTGCAGCGGCCCGGCCGGTGTCGTTTCCGCGGCTGCGACATGACGGCGGATGGGCCAATGCGCGGGGACGCTTGGCGAACACCGCACCTGACCCGGTGTCGCTGACCGTACATTGTCCATTGCTGTGGCGCTCATGATGATGCCTGCCCCTGTTCATGCTGCGATTGCCTCAGCGCCGTCGCCAGAGCGGCGAATTCGTCGATGGTCAGCGTCTCGCCGCGGCGTGTCGGGTCGATGCCCGCCGTGTGGAACACTTCATCGGGCACCATGCGCTTGAGTGCGGCATGCAGCGTTTTGCGACGCTGGCTGAAGGCCGCGTCGACCAACTGGAACGTCAGCTGGCGCAACTGGGGGTCGCGCGGGCCCGCATGCGACTGGACACGGGTGAACCCGGCCAGGGCCGAATCCACGTTCGGCGCTGGCCAGAATACGTGACGCCCGATGTTGCCCACGCGTTCCGCCGAACCGTACCACGCCAGCTTCACGCTGGGCGCGCCGTAAATCTTCGAGCCGGGAGTGGCGGTCAGACGGTCCGCGACTTCTTTCTGCACCATCACCACGAAGGACGTCAGCATGTCGAAGCGTTCCAGCAGCGTCAGGATGATCGGCGTGGCCACATTGTACGGAAGGTTCGCCACCAGGGTGAACGGTTCGTCGCCGCTGAACTCGGGGAGGTCCGCCGACGTGAGGGCCAGCGCGTCCTTGTTGATGACCGTGAGGCGGTTCCTCGCATCCGGCATGTATGTGTCGATGGTATGCGGCAGCCGTTGCGCGACCGGCGGGTCGATCTCGACCGCGGTCATCGTGGCGCCGGTTTCCAGGATGGCCAGTGTCAGCGACCCCAATCCGGGGCCGACTTCCAGCACCCGCGTATCGGCGGTGACCGCGGCCTCGCGCACGATGCGGCGCACTGTTCCGGGATCGATGACGAAGTTCTGGCCGAATTTCTTGGTCGGGCTGATGCCGGCTTCGGCTGCTATGTGACGGATGTCGGCCGCGCCGAGCAGTCGCCCGGCGACTGCGGGTTTCTCGGCGGCTGCGGATGCTCCGGAAGGTGCAGGGGATGGATTCATGTCAGTCATAACGCTCGCTATCAGTACCAGCCGATTTGCTCGGAGCGTTCCCATGCCTTGGACGGGCTGCCATACCGTCGGGCGATATACGCCAGCCCCCAGTCGATCTGCACAGCGCCGTCGTCACGGTAATTTGCGCCGAACTCGGCCATTTTGCTCGCAGGCAGCGACTGCGGGATTCCGTAGGCGCCGGTCTTCGCGTTCTCGGCGTACCACAGCCATCTGGATTCGCGGGTCCACAGCTTGTCGAGGCATGTCCAGTCGTAGCTGGTCCAGCCGCGCTGTGCGGCCGCGCCGGATGCGTAGGCTTTGGCCTGCGCGGCGGTCGGGTGCCATAGGCGTCCCTGCGAGCTGCTGCCGGAGTTGCCGGAGTTGCCGGAGTTGCCGGAGTTGCCGGAGTTTCCCGAGTTTCCCGAGTTGCCGGAGTTTCCCGAGTTGCCCGAGTTGCCGGAGTTTCCCGAGTTGCCGCTATTGCCTGAGTTCCCTGAGTTCCCGGAATTGCCGTTGTTGCCCGAATTCCCGTTGTTCTTGTCGTTGTTTTTGTCATTGTTCGACGTATCATCCGACTTGTTTGCGCCGGACGTGCTGCCGTTCGAGGAGTTGCCATCCGACTTGCCGGTATTCGACTTGTTGCCCGACTTGCCGGCGTTGTCGCTGCCTTTATCGGCTTGCCCCTTGCTGGTGTCGGAAGGTTCGGCGACCTTCTCCGGGCCTACGGCGACGATGGTGTCGAGGGAGATTTTGGTGGTCGTCTCCGAAATCAGCGTTCGAGTCTCTGCGATGCCATCGACATACGTGACGTTATAGACCTGCTTCTTCTCGCCGTCTTCCCCCTGTTGGCGGACCACGGATGTTCCTGGCTTCAACGACTTATCAACAATCGTCTGCGAACCATGGGGAATGGCGACGGTCGTCGTCTCCTGCCCGTGGGTGACGCGCTGAACGCGCAGCACGGTCTTGTCTCCGTCCTTCTCGACACTGACGCGGTCTTCCTTGTTGAGGCTGATGCCTTTGGAATCGAGAATCGACGCGGCGGGGAGCTTGCCATTCGGCGCGACCGACGTTTTGCCGTCGGCGATGACCGTCACCGGGCCGGACTCGTTGATGACGAGGCCGCCGGTGAGCTGGCTGTAGATGTTGTCGATGTCCACGGTGACTTTCGCGGCCTCGTTCTCGTTCTGCTGGAAAAACCCGAGCAGCTGGGAGGCGCTGGTCGCCACGGTCCAGAACGGCACGCGCTGTCCGTCGATGCTGATGGTCGTCTGATATGCGCTGCGGACCGTGACCACGTCATGATTGCTGAGGATGTCGCCGCTGGTGGATTGCACCAGATCATGGGATTTGACGTCGACGCCCCGCTCTTCAAGCAGGCGCGTCACGCTCATGGCATACGTGGTGACGGTCTGGGTGTCGCCGTTGATGCTGAGTGCGATGGTCTTGCGTGCGGCGACGCCGAATGCGACCGTTGAGGCAAGAGCCACGGCGACGGCGCAGATCGCCACCCGAATGCGACGCAATCGAACAAAACGTCGTGGTGTCCACCGCCTGGCCATATGTCATCCTTCCATGAGCTACGGCTAGCATTGTAACCAATCACGATGATGCTTCGCTGGGCATCGCACGACCGTCACCCATACTCCCACATTTGGTACTTTTTGCCCTGCCCGAAGGGCTGTCGCGGAGCTACTGGGGTGGCCATATATATCAAAATAAAGAAGAAGGGGGCGGGAGAGAAGGGGATTGTCCCGCCCCCCTGTGGGCAGAGCTAATTGGGGGACGCTCTGCCTTCCAGAAGCCATAAGTTGGGGGAAGGCTTCTGGCACTTACACAAGGTAAGACTATATGTAAACACAGCTTACTACATGTCGACCGTGCATCGCACATGACACGCGGTATGCTGTGCCGCGAGCCTCCTGTCGGGATCGAACCGACGACCTGCCGCTTACAAGGCGGCCGCTCTGGCCATCTGAGCTAAGGAGGCGGACCCCATTCGCACAATGCGGACAGGTGTCATCGAACGATTGACCAGCTTACCAGTTTCACCGCGCTGGTCAATTCAGAATGTCGCAAACCCGTGTTGCGGTTCCTCCGGCCGGGGTCGAAGATCACAGCGCGACACGGGTCTACGTGGGTGTCATCGTTCATTTGCGGGGCATGACGGATCATTCGTCATTCGCCGGTCGTCAGCGAGATCGGCTTGCCCGATTCGCCGATCGACGGCATCGTGCCCTTCTGGCCGACTTCGTCTTCCTTCAGGCCCAGCGACGCGATGATGCCGGTCTTGTTGTTCATACCGGCGAGTGACAGCTGGTTGCGATCCCAGTAATTGCCGTTGATGGTGATGGTCGGCGTGCTCATGACACCCTTGTTCGAACCGGACACCTGCCACAGTTCGGGGCGCTTCGGGGTGTACAGGTTGATGGCATCCAGCCATTTCTTGTATTCGCCGTTGAACGCCTTGTCGGCCACGGACTGCGGTACGCCGGCGTCAATCGCCTGCTGCTTGAGCGCCTTGTTCTTGACCGACTTGTATTCGCTGGCCTCACCGGGCTGGAAGTCCTCGGCGTAGATGTTCGAGATGAACTTGAGCAGGTGATCGGGGTTGTCGTCATTGCTGGCGATGTACAGGATGGCGCCGGTGGCGCGGCTGGAATATTCGTCGGTCGAGTATTCGTCCATGAACGACATCGGGTGGATTTCCAGGTTGATCTGGCCCGCGTCCACCAGCGAGATCAGCGTGGGATCGGTCTGGCGGTTGAACTCGCCGCAGCCGGGGCACAGCGGATCCATGTACACGGCGACGGTGGGGGCGCCGGACACCTTCTTGCCATAGCCTTCGCTGGAGATGAGGATGCCGCCCTTGTCGTCGGCCGCCGATGGCTTGGTCTCGACCTTTTGCAGCTGCTGGTATGCCTGCTCCTCGGTGGTGCTCTTCGCCACGTCGTTCTTGTGAATGGCTCCATAGATGGCGAAGCCGGCGATTGCCACTAGCACGACGATGATGGCGACGACCACTGCGCCGATGATGGTTTGCTGCTTGCGCTCCTTGGCCGCTTGCTCCGCCTTCTCCTGCGCCGCCTTCTCTTCGGCGGCGCGACGGCTTGCCCTGGTGTTGCGCTTCGCGTTCTGATTCTTTTGTGCCACAGTTATCCCTTTCCTGCCGGTTTGTTGCCCATAGTAGTAGAAGGGTTCGCTTTTCCGGCGCGGGTTGCGCCGTTCGCCGCATGATGGAACGTGACAATGGCTACAAACCGGGCATTGCCGTCGCTCGGCATGCAGCTGGGATGGGGATGTTATGCGACGTTGGAGGGCAGCGGCCACCAGTTGATGCCTTGTCCGAGACCGAGCAGCGTGCACGCTGAGAGTGTAATCACCGCCCATGCGATCCATACGGCGAATTCACGCCCGGAATGTTGGGCGGATATCGCGGGAGCGGTTTCGTTGTCGGACGATTCGGGGAGCATGCCTGCGCCGCTGGAGCCCGCGGGCCGGTTGAGACCGAGCAGGGTGCCGGTGCCAAGTCGCAGCATGGTCGGCGCGGGCGCCAGCATACCGATGATCCAACTGATCGCCGCGCAGATGGCCAGAGCCAGACCCGACGGGGACACGGGGGAGGTGGCGATGATGGGTACCACAATGGTGATGCCGCCTATGGCGAACCGCGTGTTTACGACCGGCAGACTGAAGATCAGCGTCGCGAGGGTGGATCCCAGCGCCAGCGTCGCGACGGCGAGCAGACCGCGCCCTATTGCCGCAGGCAACCCCCTGAGGGCGTGCCATGGCAGCGTGATGATGCGCATCGCGGTGTCGCCGGCGCTGTGTGTGCCGCCGCGTCTGTATTCGCGTTGCAGCTGGGCGTCTGTCGAATAGCCTACCGTCAGCAGCAGCCAGCACAGCAGCGTGGCTGCGACCATTGCCGCCAACGGCATGCTCGCGGCCATTGCGGCTATGGGCGCTGCCCATGCGGCGAGCAGCGGCGTGCCTTGACGCAGATAGGTCTGGCGCTTGATGTCTGCCGGGTTCATGGCCATCGGCGGCATGGCCTGCGCTGTCGGCATGGCTTGCATGGACGGCTGGAATTGCGCGGCTGGCTGGAGCTGTGCGGGCTGGCCGGGTTGCATTGCGGTCGTCGGCGTTGCGGCTTCATCAGGGTCGGCGAAGATCTGCTGGGGGCTCAGCGGCGGCATGGTCATGGTGGGGATTTGCTGGCGCCCCGACCACACTGGATCATCCATCGCCAGGGTTGCCGCGGTGTCGGCGGATGATGACGGCTCGATTACGGCCGTTGCTCCGGTCATGTCCGCATCGTCCGTGGGTAGGGCCGTCGTCGGCTGCGGTTGCATGGGCATGGTTCGTCCGACGCTGACCGTGGAATCGAATGGCATGGTGGAGGTGGGCAGAACCGATGTCGGCTGTGGGCGCAACGATTCGGTCGCTTCGGTGCCGACCGGCATGGTCGGCGGCATAGGTGGGGTGAGGCGGGACATCGGCGCCGTCCGGTCGTTGCCGGGTGCCTGAGAAGACGCGATATTTCCCGGTAGCGGTGCTTCCCGGAGCGGTACGGTTCCGTCCGAGGTTCCGGCATCTGCTCCTGTCCCGATTGATGGTAGCCGTCGAAGACTGGCGGATGCAGCGTCAGCGGCTTGGCCGGCGTTTGGGAGCCTCGGAATCGGCGGAACCGTCGCATACGGTGAGGGCGCCGATTGTCCGATGATCCGCTGCAAAGCGGGCCGAACGCCGGGCATCGCGGTTTGCCTTGGCATTCCTGCCTTGGTGACGGCTGCAGTCGGCTTCTCACCTGATTCGGCCGGCTCATGCGGGCGCCATAACAGACGCGGGTTGCGCAGACCGGTATGGTCAAAAGGGCGCATCACATCCGTCTGACCGGATTGCGCGGCGTCATCGTCGTACTGCTGCCAGGCGCCGGGGTTGAACGCGTCCACGGTGATCGCCTGCAGCAGTTGCTCCGGAGTGCAGCGCTTGCTGCGATCCGGGTTCAGCGCCGCACGGAACGCCGTCATGGTGGTGGCGGGAAGACCTGTGAGGTTCGCGTTGCCGGACGCCTCGCGTTCCAGCACCGCCATCATCGGCTTGGTGCCGAAAACGGGCTTTCCGGTTGCCGCGAATGCCAGCACCGACGACACGGACCACCAGTCCGTGATCTCATCGGATTCGGTTCCCTCGATAATCTCCGGCGCGATGAACCCCGGCGTTCCCATCACCAGGCCGGTGCGCGTCACATGGCTTTCGCCTTCGCCCATGGCGATGCCGAAATCCACCAGAACCGGGCCGGTCGCCGAAACCATCACATTGGTCGGCTTGATGTCTCGATGCACGATGCCCGCCGCATGAACCGCCCTAACTGCGTCCATCAGCTTGGATGCCAGTCGTTCCAGGTCATCGGCGACGTATGGCCCATTCGCGGCGATGTCGTCGCGCAGGTTTTTGCCCTCGATCAGCTCGGTGACGATGAACGCCAGCGAATCATCCAACTCCATGTCCACGATGCCGCACACGCCGGGATGATTGACTTTCTTCAACGCCATCGCCTCTCGGCGCAACCGCTCACGTGCCGTGATCTGATCGCGCGCGGACGCCGTCGAACGGTCATCGGCGAGCGAATCGCGCAATATCTTCATCGCGTATTCCTCGCCACCGTCATCATGCACGCGCCAGACCGATCCCATGGCTCCGGATCCCAGCCGCGACATCAGCGTGTAGCCGCCGACCAACGCTCCGGGCTCCAAGTTCAACGCATCGCTCATACCCTCCTATCCTACTCACCGCCCTGTGCCCGTTCTCTCTACCCCTGATATTCCTCCTTCCCCTGCTGTCCCCTCCGATACTCTCTACCCCCCCCTGATATCGTTTGCGTTTCTAAGTGCGCGCCGGAACGTCGACTGTGCGCACTTAGAAACGCAAATGGGCCGGTTTGCGTTCTTAAGTTCGCGCACTTGTCGTTTCGGCGCGCACTTAAGAACGCAAATGTGTCGTCACAGCCGTTGATGCCGCCGCGACGCGCCGAGTTATCCACAATCGCCTAGCCTTCGACCACATACCCCGGATTCGCTTGCGCAGCGGCGGTCCATATTGTCATCATCAACATATGAGACAGCACAAGCATCTAGACGATCTGATGAACCGGGCGGAAATGGACGGGCGATGCTGTTCCGCGTCCAGCCCGGCAGAACGACAGGCGATGCTGCGGCGAACTCGTTGCGGCGATGTCGTGCGGCCATTTCGCAGCGTGTACGCGCGTCGTGAATACTGGGATGGTCTGAATCCCATTGAGCAAGCGTCACATGTCATTCGCGAAATGGCGAGACGGCATCCCGAGCGCGTATTCGCCGGACTGAGCGCGGCGGTCATCTACGGGTTCGAGCACTCCTGGACGCTGCATGACGAGCCATACGTGTACATCGCGACTGACGGATTCACCAAGTCACGTCGGTCGTACCACCGGCTGCGGCGCATCTCGGTGCGTAGATCCGATATACGGGAGGACTGCCATGTGGTCCGTTTGTACCGGCCTCGCGGTGATGGAGCAGCACAGGACGGGTCGAATACCTGGAGTCAGGTGAGCAAGTTGGCTGACCGGATCGCCCACGAACGGGCATTGCGTGACGATGTATGTATCGGCGAGGTACGTGTGACCAGTCCGGCAAGAACCTTGGTGGACTGCGCGCTCTTGTATCCGTTCGAGCACGTGCTGTCGATGTTCGATTCCGCGTTGCGCCGGGGGCTCGTGACCCGCGAGGAGATCGTCGCCGTCTGTGATGGTCTGCGAGTGGATTGTGGGCCGGTATTTCGTCTGCTGCATTATGCGGATGCTCGCAGCGAGAACGGAGGGGAGTCGTTCTGCCGGGCTGTATCCATCGAAGAAGGGTTTGTTCCTCCGCAATTGCAGCATACGTTTTACAGCCGCGTGACCGGCAAGGAGGCGGGCCGGGTCGATTTCATCTGGCATACGGAAGATGGCCGCATCATCGTGCTGGAGTTTGACGGTATGCAGAAATACATCGATCCAGAGATGACGTCGAACCGGGATGTTCGGCAGGTGGTCCGTGACGAAAGGCAGCGCGAACAGGATCTGAAAGAGGCCGGAGTGAGCGTTGTGATACGGACGAATTACAACGAAGTGGTCCAGCGCGCGCCGTTCATCATGAAGCTGATGCAGGCCGGTGTGCCGCGTGCTGGGGCGCACCCAATATTCGAGCATGCCGATTGAGCCGGAAACGCCGTTGCGTTCCTAAGTTCGCGCCGGAACGACAAGTGCGCGAACATACGGACGCAAATGGCCCTGTTTGCGTACTTATGTGCGCACGGTCGTCGTTTCGGCGCGCACTTAGGAACGCAAAAAGAGGAGAGGACTTGGGGAGGGGAGAGGCGGGAGATGGATGGGAGGAGGGGGACTGAGATGAGGTCGGAGTAAGGATAATGCCGGCTGCGGGATGCCGGTTGAAGGCCCGTCGATGTTACGTCCGCGTTTCAGACGCGCGTGTTGACGTGTTCCAGCGGACGTGTATAGTAGTACGTGGCTCAACGAAGAGAGTCTTCAATGAACCGAAGGAAAAAGAACGCTGCGGTTTGATGTTGCCAGTGTAGGGACTGATGATCAAGGCACAGTAAAATCCCTTTACAACGGATCGTGAGGCACGTACCTGCCTCTGAAAGGATGAATATCATGGCAGAAGTCGTATTCGACCACGTCACTCGTATCTACCCGGGCAACGATAAGCCCTCTGTGGATGATTTGAACCTTGACATTAAGGACGGCGAGTTCCTGGTGCTCGTTGGCCCGTCTGGCTGCGGTAAGTCCACGACTCTGCGCATGCTGGCCGGCCTGGAAGAGGTCAACAAGGGCCGCATCCTCATCGGTGGCAATGATGTCACCACGATGCAGCCGAAGGACCGCGACATCGCAATGGTCTTCCAGAACTACGCTCTGTACCCGCACATGACCGTCGCCGACAACATGGGCTTCGCCCTGAAGATCGCCGGCACCCCGAAGGAAGAGATTCGCAAGCGCGTCGAGAAGGCCGCTGAGATCCTGGATCTGACCGAGTACCTCGACCGCAAGCCGAAGGCTCTGTCCGGTGGTCAGCGTCAGCGCGTGGCCATGGGCCGTGCAATCGTTCGTGAGCCGAAGGTCTTCCTCATGGATGAGCCGCTGTCGAACCTCGATGCCAAGCTCCGTGTGCAGACCCGTACGCAGATCGCTGCCCTGCAGCGTCAGCTCGGCGTCACCACCCTGTACGTGACCCACGATCAGACCGAGGCTCTGACGATGGGCGACCGCATCGCCGTCATCAAGCTCGGCGTCCTGCAGCAGGTCGGCGCTCCGACCGAGCTGTACGATCGCCCGGCCAACGTCTTCGTCGCCGGCTTCATCGGCTCCCCGTCGATGAACATCAACACTCACCCGGTCGTCAACGGCAAGGCGAAGATCGGTGAGGACACCGTCGACCTGCCCACCGAGGCCGTCAACAAGCTGACCGCTGAGGATGGCGGCAAGATTGTCGTCGGCTTCCGTCCCGAGGATGCCACCCTGGCCACCCCGGACGATCCGAACGCCTTCTCGCTGAAGGTTCAGAACATCGAGGATCTGGGCTCCGACGGCTACATCTACGGCACCATCATCACCGATGGCTCCGCTGCCGAGGCGTCCACGATGATGTCCGACCAGAACAAGCTCACCACGATTCGTGTGAACCCGCGTGCGCTGCCGAAGATCGGCCAGACCGTCAAGATCAAGATCGACCCCTCCAAGATGCACCTGTTCGCTCCGTCGACCGAGCTGCGTCTGAACTAGTAGAGGAACTAGCAGATACTTGGTATGACTCCGGTCATGCCAACCATTAAACGAGGCGATTCTCTTCCTCTCTTATGGCCTCGTTGGAAAAGCCCCGCGTAGTTGCGGGGCTTTTCTTTTTGCCCAGAAAGACATACGCTAACCGGCCCCCGCAAATGAGCGTTTTTTGTTCTTTTGTCCCCGTTGTCTATTTAGAAGTGCGACATCCTTGTTTGTCTTGCAAGTTTAGCAGCTCGTCGGCGAATGCCTCGGCGGGCGTGAGGTGGCCGAGCATGCGCATGGGCCGGTTGTCGGTCTCGTCGACGATCTCCTGGAGCCCTCTTGCCATACCGGGTTCGATGATCGTGCGTTTGGGCAGGCAACGGCGGATGATGCCGCTGACCGGCGGCGGCGACCAGCCTCTACCCGGCCATTCGTCCACCCGCGCCCACAGGCGGCCGAATGACAGGCGGTATGGCTTGCGCGGCTTCGCCCTGCGCCGGTCGGCCTTGCGCTGCGCGGGGCCGGCGATGTAGTAGCGGCCCGTCCACGGGCCCGTCTTCAGACGCTTCGGCCGGTACGGCCGGTAGGACTCGCTCTCGTTGGACGGGAACCACGTGTTGCGCCTGATCTCCCTGCTGATGCCGGACGGGCCGCGTCCCAGCAAACGGGCTATCTTCCTGACGCTCGTGCCGTTGCCGACCTCGATCTGGATGACCTGGCGTTCCTCTTCCGACAGGTGCGAATATACTTTCCCCATAGGTGCAACATCCCTTCGGACTGGTTATCTGGACAATCTCCAATAACGGGTGTTGCACTTTCAATTAGACAACGGGCCAACTTCTTGTATAATTGTATGCAGTGACCTCCCGAAAAAGGGATTGCGAATCTATGAGGGGAAACAATGGGCTCGAAATCGAAGTTCGTCCGTTGCGGGTTTAACGGAGGAACAGAACAGGAATCTGGAAGGCAGCGCCATACCTTGAAGCGTTGCCTTGCTTCGGTTATTGCTGTTTCCTTGTCCATCGTGTGCATGGTGCCTGCAGCATATGCTCAGAATATAGACGATGTGAGTAGCTCTCCTAACGCCGTAATTTCTGGGGGGGGGGGGGGATAATACTGTCGTAGCTGCTCCTTCTGCTCGCAATGTCAACGTTGACGATAAGACGTCAGAAGAGGCCAATACATCAAACGGTGCGCCAACACCTTCCGAATCCTCAAATGGTGCGACAGACAATAAGGCGGACGACTCAGCAGAAGCTACCGCTGGCAATTCCGCTAATGATGGAGCCCAAACGCGGTCTCCAAACGATGCATCTTCTCAAGATGCCAAGAACGATTCCTCAAATGCGACGGATCAATCGCCGGCGAAGGCCAATGTGCAGGTCGCCGCGACGGCGCTTGGCGGCCGTGACTTTGAGGGTCAGGTCACCAAGGAGATCAACGGCAAGCCCTACATCCTGATTGGTAACGAGCAGCAGCTGCGTGCGATTGGTTCTGGCAAGAAGGTTATTGGCCGCATCAACAAGGTCAAGCAGACTTGCACGCGACAAGGACTCGGCAAGTATCAGTGGGTGGACGACGGCACGCCGTCTTCCGAATACGCCGGTGACGCCGATCTCTCCAATTCAGATACTTTGCGCGATGCTGATGCCTCCGACCACGACAGTCCACTGCTGTGCAGCACGCGGTTAGACGTCGGAAAGACCCGCACCAAGTATTACGGCGTGGGTGCTGATGGCACGCAAACGGACTACTCCGCTGCCAACACCGGCCTGACCTATTCCGCAGACGCCAACTACCTGATCTTCCGTGACATCGACCTGTCCAAGAACGCGGCAGATACCAACAACACCGAGTGGACTCCGCTCATGTTCTCCGGCACTATGCTCGGTGCGGTCTCCAATGACGGCGACACCGCAGCCAGCCTGTGGAAGGCTGTTGGTGCCGATGGCGCAAGCGTGGTTCACGCTACCGCAGCTCGGCCGGTCATCAGCCATGTGGTCGTCAATCAACCGGGCAAGCAGCTGGACGTCAGCAAGCAGCAG